>MWWA01000097.1_pt1 | contig 28139 bp, 26 predicted proteins | sample 1047341 | NCBI WGS metagenome assembly MWWA01 (sample SAMN06349978, study PRJNA376086) | soil metagenome | isolation source: MS5-1 sample Antarctic (ecotone) soil | place: Antarctica | collected 2015-01-13
TTAATGAGATTTTATACATTGAAAGTTGGAAGGATTATGTGAAGCTGTATTTTTCCTATGGTAAATACCTCCTGATAAAACAGCCAATCAGTGCTATGGAGAACCTCTTATCACAACATAGCTTTTTGCGCGTTCACCGTTCTTATATTGTTTCCCTGAATAAAATTTCTGGTTATAGTGCCATGTCTGTCAGGCTAAACTTAGTTGAAATTCCGATTGGCAGACTATATAAACAATCAGTAATGAACCAGCTAGGTGTATAAAGTATCTGTTCTGAATTATACGCTACATAGATTTTTACAGATTCTGTCCAGGTGATTGCTTCGTCGCTCCTTCGTCACTTCTCGCAATGACGATCACACCGTACTGGTAGTCACCAGCCATTGTCAATGAAGGGTCTGGGAAGCATCATTGGATCACATGGCCCCGGCGGGGCCCAATACCGGTAGCCTGCAATCGTTATTTTCGATCTTCCGCCCTGTAGGGGCGGAACAGGTTTGGAAGTCCATGTACAAATAGCAGCAGCCAGCTTTTCATGTTTTCATTGAAATGAAGATGCAAGCCCGGTTGTTGATCTTCCCATGGATGTCTCCAACAGGATCTAAGGAACGGCATGAATCAAAACCCAGAACAGCTTGCCCGAGATAAGATTGATGCGCAGTTAAATGCTGCAGGCAGGGTCGTGCAGCACAAAAAACAAATTAATCTCCGCGCCGCCAAAGGCGTGGCTGTATGTGAATACCAGACAAATATTGTCCCTGCTGATTAGGTCGAGTGTTCTGCCTTCAGACAATTGCTACAACATCACCAACAAAGGGATCAATTTTGAAAAAGAATGCACCTCTTCAAATACCTTGGAAGAAACAAGTATGAATATCTTGGGGAGGTATACCCATACCAGGGAAATGTGCTTTGGAAAGGATCAGATATAAGTATTTCGGTCAACGGCAAGTTTGAGCGATACAAAAAATAGCGGAAAGCTTGTTTTTATGTACCTTAATCAGTCTACTACGATCGAAACCACTCAACGGAGAAAAAGCTATGGCTGGATTTTCAGGTACAATAAAGGAGTTTACAAAATTCATCGGCGGTTACGCCCGCATTAAAGTGATGCATCTTGCTGCCATGAGCTGTTTAGAATTTTGCGGAGAACAAAAACACCTGGAAGCAGCTCATGTTAAAGGGCTGGAGCGTCCCGTGTTGGTATCAAGAATTTTGAGCGAGTTCCTCGAAGACGATCTGGTAAAGACTGACCTGAACCTCTTTGAAGAAAGGTTTGTCGCAGCCCACCAGCCAATTGAATCCACGATTAAGATCCTATGTAAAACCTGCCACAAGGACTACGACAGGAAGGAGAAAAAGCCACATGAACCGTCCGATTCTGGTAGTACAAACGAGGAATCAGCAATCATTGAAAATCTTATCAATAATCAAATGAACAAGTCAAAAGCATTGGAGTACTGCCGGCGTCAGGGGTTCGCTGGATTTACGAGTGCCAATACCATTTTTTCCAATATCATTTTGTCACTTAAGGATGGTGGCTGTAACCTCATAACGACAGGTTCAGAAACGAGTTGCACCTGGTCTTTCATGACGACCGCAAAAAATGCATTTATATTTTTACAATTCTATAAGTCAGTATACCAGATCCCTCGAAACACTTCAAACAAAGAAATGACATGCACAGGACAAACCGGTCTGATGTATACATTCCAACGGATGGTATCGGCTTCAAAGAAAAAAAGGAGTTTGACTTTACAGAATTTCGAGTGGGCACAATATCCTAAGATCAGGAGATTATCTAAGCTTCTTTCAATTTGATTTTTTTTCTTGCTCATCATCTATAAATTTTCACGACTATCTTAGTTTTAAAAATGGCTTTCAATCCCCAACAACTCCAGGACATCACCACCATGATGGAGGAACACCTCAAATCAATCCGTCCGGAACCGGAAATCAGGCATCAACTTGATATTGGTTGGAGGCATGACGGGCAGTCTGTTTACCTGTATGAAATCCGGCCTCAATGGAATGATGAAACCATTATCCGGCATTATGATTATGCAAAGGCTACATGGGTGGAAAAACGCAAGCTGTGGAAAATATTTTGGTTAAGAGCAAGTCTGAAATGGGAAGCTTATGAACCCCTGCTTACAGTGGGTAATTTGCAACGCTTCCTTATTGAGGTGGAAAAGGATCCGCTTGGCGCCTTTAAAGGATGAACAATACTGATTCAATTTACAATTGGTAATGAAAAACCAAAGCAAAAATGTCCTTGCAATTACAAAGAAACTACAAAGGCAATAACTTCTAAGATCGTGGCGTGATAACAAAAGCATTCCCAGTAACTAGATCCGCTTTCCCCAGGCGCTTTAAATACGATCAGTCCCACATTATACTTATGACACCTTGGCCTGGAAAGAATGCTTTGATGTCAAGGAAGGAAGGATCAGGATGGAGCAGGCATGAGGAGCATGCATTACTACATCATTTCTATTCTTAGCTTCGCTACCGCACAGTCTAACAACCAAAACAATGAAAATAATCTTAGGCCTGGAGGAAATCGCAATCACTGCAATTGCCCTATACTTTCTTTCACTGCACCACCTGGGTATTTCTCCCTGGGTATGGGCATTGCTTTTTTTCGCTCCCGATATCAGTATGCTGGGCTATTTCATCAACAACAGGGTGGGTGCTTTTACTTATAACCTTTTTCATCACCGCGGCATCGCACTGTTGCTTGTTGCTATTGGCTATTTTTTAAACCTGGAGATCATCCTGGCCATAGGCATTTTATTATTTGCGCATGCTTCTTTCGACCGCATCCTGGGCTATGGATTAAAGTATGCAACGGGTTTTAAGGATACGCACCTGGGGAGATTGTAAAAAATAAAATGGATCAAAAAATTGGTTTTGCCACAAAGAGCCTAAGGCGCAAAGGAATAAATCGAGATACCAGTTATTAAATCACTACCTGCTTTAAGTGCAAACTTAACATGTTTAGGCAGACCGGTCATTGACAATGAAACGTCCACAACACAGCCACCAAATCATCGAGGTTTTTGTCGCTTTCTTACTATTTAATGATTCATTTTGCCTATATTATTGTAGTAAATTTTTCTTTACGCTTGTAAATACTTACATACCCCATGCCCTGTTGCGCGAATTCGTTGCCACTATAATGGTCATCGACGCAAGACTGGAAGGTGCATTTGCCACAGCAGTTGCTCCTTATCCGCCAACACCACAACAATCCTTGTTTTTTTACCTGGCCGATCCTATACAAATGAATAAGGAAGGCAGCCATGATTTTTTGCTGCAACCACGCTGCGTGGTGGTGGGCCCCCAGCTCAACCGGGTGAACCTCATCGTAGGGAAACACCATAAATCAGTGCGTGTGGGATTTCATCCCGGCGGATTATTCCGGCTGTTAGGTGTGCCTATGTTGGAGCTCGCGGATGAAGGTTTTGATGCCAGCCTGTTTTTTGGATCTCATCTGACTGAAGTCATGGAACAACTGGCGGAAGCGCCGGATCATCTTGCTATCAAATCAACCATTGAAACTTTTCTGCTTTCGCAAATCAAGGGTCTTAAAACGTTTCATCCTATTGACCTTGCCCTTCAAAACCTGGTGGCCTGTGGTGGCCTTATGAGCATGGAGCAAACCGCTTCAGATGCCTGCCTGAGTCTCCGCCAGTTTGAAAGGCTGTGTAAGACCAGGTTGGGCATGAATCCTAAATTGTTTGCGCGTATAGCAAGGTTTTCAAAAGCCTATCGCTTAAGTGAAAATAAAGGCCGCATCAACTGGTCATCTATTGCATACGAATGTGGTTATTTTGATCAGATGCACATGATCCGCGACTTTAAAGATTTTGCAGGCGTCAATCCGGGCATGATCCTGTCACAGCTGTCAGCTACTCCACTGCGTCTTCAAAAGGACATTAAATTCTGATTGTCGCTTTTCTACTATTTCTTGCTGGTCACCATAAATAATTTTGTAAAAAATGAATTATGGCAAAGAAAATATTACATCGTACGTGGAGGATAACATGTTTATGCGTTGTTTTCTTCCTGGTTTGTCCAGCACTTCCTGCACAGAAAAAATACCAGAGACTGGAAAAATTAGATGGTGAAAAACTATCGTGCTATTTCAGCACAGGAAGTGAAGAAAAAGCACGGAAGATCGCTGCTTTTTGTGCCAAAGCCATGGAATACTTTACGGAAGTATTAAACTTCACACCCGAAATTGATGTTCTTGTTCTTAACCAGAATGACTGGAGTGATCACACTTTTTTTCCTGTTTATGGGATGCCTCATTATACCGATAAGAAAACGCTGATCGTTGCTTCGGATGATAATCCTTTCTGGCAAAGTTTTATTCCTGCCGAAGGCATTTTGCCTCCCTCTATAATGACAATGATGGAAAAAGTGTATAGGAATGATCAAGGCGAAACCAGCATGGAACCTTTTTTTCAACTGCTGGTGATTCATGAACTTGGACATGCTTATAGTCAGCAGGCCGGGATCAGCATGCAAAGGCAGTGGCTGGGTGAATTCTTTTGCAACCTGATGTTGCATACATTCGTTGCTGAGAAATATCCTGCACAATTACCTGCACTTACCTTGTTCCCCCAAATAGTTATAAACGGAGGAAAGGAAGGATATGAATTTACAACGCTTGACCAACTGGAAAATAATTATGTACTTATTGGCACAAAGCACCCCAAAAATTATGGATGGTACCAAAGCCTCTGGCATAAAGGTGCGGCGGATGTGTATGATGCTGGTGGCAAAGAAGTGCTGCTAAAATTCTGGAATGCTTTTAAGGCAATTGAAAATGAAATTAAAGAGGAAGACCTGGCCTCGATTCTGGAAAATAATATTCACCCTTCACTTGCACGCTTTTATAAGAATTGGAACGATGAATAAATTATCTCCCATGCCATGGTGCGTATCCTTACGCACCAGAAACCATTAAAACGCAGCATAAAATAGCATTGAAAGATTGTGCAAGCATTCTCCGCGCTGTATTGCTCCACCACAGCTATGATGATTCTTTGAGTTACAAACAGGAGGCGGGCCAACCACCCTAATGCTGTAAGGGAAGATCTCTGATCATTCTTAAATATTAATAAAATCAATTGAGCTATAGTGATTGACCACTAGCGTCCCGTTTAAACTAGAACATTTTCAACTGGTTATAACAATGTGTTTTGACATCTTGATTGGCTTTCTTCTTAAGTAGTTGATTTATTGGGGTTTTGTCCAATAATGATGACCCTAAATTTTGTAATATTTCATAGGTTGTGTATGCTGAGGATAGTTTTTGACGGATCATGCAACAATTGTATATGTTATTATCGCTGTGTATACTTGGGTCTTAACCGCATTTTCGGTTCTTCCCCAGAATGCAGTAATTCTTAGGTGTTGTTTGATCCATTTGAAAAACAATTCAATCTTCCACCTGTTTTTATATAAATCTGCGATTTCTTCAGCCTTTAGCGTTGTATGATTCGTTAAGAAAACAAAGGTCCGTTGCTGGTCTTTGTCATAAAATTTTATCCTCCTGATTTTTTCAGGATAGCCTTTTCTGGAGTAAAACCATTTTAATTGTCCAATTTGATCACATCTTACTCCATTTGTTTTGTTTACAGCAGAAGAATACATGCGCTGAAATTTCAAATTATTTTTGGCTCTTATAACAAAGAATGACTTCGAATAATGAATAGTGTGCAGTCGTTCGAAATCCAAGTAGCCTCTGTCAAAAATGTAGAAACTGCCAGGCTCATAACTGATCTTATCCTACAGTTTGACATCATGAAGAGAAGCTGCTGAAACATGCATGAATACTGGGATTGAAGTCCTTACATCATATTGTGTGTGCAATTTAATTCCGCCCTCACCAGTTCGAAACGTCGCCCAAGAAAAAATACTAAGACACAAATTAATAGTGGATGAGTCAAACGCATATACTGAGTTAGAAAAGGAAAAGGAGGTATCGTTATCAGGCAGGCATATTTTTCTTGCCTCTGAAATGAGATGATAAGCAAACTCCTGAAAAACCAAACATGATCTTTGTTCATTTGCCCGGGCAAGATTTGTTTTTGAAACAGTCTTTCCAAAGCCAAGATGATAAAGCTTTCCCGGATGAGCATTGATAGTAAGTACCAAATCACTAAGTGATTCACGGCTACTTAATTGCCCAAACATCATACACATTAGCTGGTTCCAACACGTGAAGTGCCTAACCCTATAATTACCATTATGCTTTAAAACAAGTCGATCGAAAATCCTTTGAGGTAAAAAGAAACTAATTTGAGCAAAAACATATTTTCCTTGATTCATAACCCAAAACACGGCTATAAACTCTCGATTCCGCTCAAATCGTCACCGGCAAAATATTACCTAAAACCCAGGCTAATCAAGAATCTAAAAGACTTTGCCTAAATCTAAACGGGACGCTAGTGGTGATTGACCATTGACCATTCAACATACACTGTTGTCCGGGGAAATTTATTTGATTTCGATGAAACGCGCAATGGTTCTGGCGTTGTTGATGATTACTTCTACCGGGCCTTCGATTTTGCAGTTGCAATAACCTAAAGGAGTTTCATTGCCGGAGAGCAGCGCTATGATAAATGCCTCTTCCACCTTTTTTCTTGAAAAAAAAGGTGGAGCCCAAAATTCAAGCGCAATCAATGCGGAGCAGTATGTATGACAAGTTTCCTTCGGATGATTGCGCAAGAGAGCCCTCCGTATGATAAGACAGGTTCAACACCCTGCGCTCTGATTATTTAAAAGTCTGGATGCGCTGAATTGCTCCATCTTAGGTATGATGATTCTTCAAGTTACAAACAGGAGCAATGAGGCGCGGCAGCCACCCAAAAGTTGTAAGAGAAAATCTCTGATCATTCTTAAATATTAATAAAATCAATTGAGCTATAGTGATTGACCATTGACCATTCAACATACATTGTTGTCCGGGGAAATTTATTTGATTTCGATGAAACGCGCAATGGTTCTGGCGTTGTTGATGATTACTTCTACCGGGCCTTCGATTTTGCAGTTGCAATAACCTAAAGGAGTTTCATTGCCGGAGAGCAGCGCTATGATAAATGCCTCTTCCACCTTTTTTCTTGAAAAAAAAGGTGGAGCCCCTCCTGCGCTTCGCTTCGGGGGCAGGCAAAAATTCAAGCGCAATCAATGCGGAGCAGTATCGGTTACAAGTTGTTTTCGGGTGATTGCGCAAGGGAGCGCCCTCCGTATGATAAGTGCAACACCCTGCGCTCTGGTTATTTAAAAGTCTGGAATGCGCTGAATTGCTCCATCTTAGGTATGATGATTCTTCAAGTTACAAACAGGAGCAATGAGGCGCGGCAGCCACCCAAAAGTTGTAAGAGAAAATCTCTGATCATTCTTAAATATTAATAAAATCAAATGAGCTATAGTGATTGACCATTGACCATTGACCATTGACCATTCACCAAAGAATGAACTGTACCCGTTCAGCAATAATGGTGCGTGAGGGCATCCTTTTCTAATAACTCACCCCTTTGTATATCCAGGATTTGCCTTTCTCACAATCAACCAGCACAAGAGTGATGATAGAAGTGTGAATGCAGTTCCAAAAATAAATTCGAACTGGTTTTTTGAAAACAAGTTGCCAATCGTGTTCAAGGCAAAGATGATTACAAAGAGCCACAGCACCATGTTAAGGTATCGTTCAGTAATTACGCTCTTTATATAACCGGCTTTTTGCACAATCACCCAAAGTAAGAGCAGGTTCAGTAAAATCGAAATTGCTTCGAAAACATACATTTCCTGGAGATTGTTTAATCTGCCTGCCCAGACAATGGTGTAAGGAATGATTTGAAGAAGGACCAGCAAATGGAAAATAATAGTCAATACCAGTAATCCTGTCATTAGTCCTGATGCCAGTTTGCTTTCATTCATTCTTGCCATAGCTCCCTAAAATTAATTCCCGTAATATTAAGTGTATTTATTTTCTTATGCTCTATTCCATAGTGCATGTCCTCTAGCACGAGTAGTGATTTAAAGTAATAAAATAACATTAAATAGGATGGATGCTGCCAACGCTCAAAAAGATTTATTACAAGTAAGCCCCAGCAAGAACCCGGTGAACAGCGTTCTAATTTGATTCAGCGGTAAACCATAGAAATCCGACCTTCGCATTTTATGAACAGGAAGGAAAGGATAATGTTATTGATACTGGCCTCTATAAATTTTACGCATATCCTTGATTTCATGATCATGATGCCGCTGGGAAATTTCCTGATGCCTCATTTTGATATTTCGGCCCGCTATTTCAGCTGGATCGTTGCTGCCTACCCCGTAACTGCTTTTTTTTCAGGACTGATCGCGGCGTTTTATGTGGACAGATTCGACCGGAAAAAAGTGCTGATGTTCGCCTATTGTGGCTTCATTGTGGGCACCATCACCTGTGGTATTGCACCTACCGCGGGATTGTTGATGGTGGCAAGAACTTTAACAGGTTTGTTTGGTGGATTGATCGGCGCCCAGGTATTGTCCATTATTGCTGACAGCTTTCCTTACGAAAAAAGAGGCAGGGCCATGGCTACCGTTTTCATGGCATTTTCTTTGGCCTCTGTTTTTGGAGTGCCCTTCAGCTTATACCTTTCCAATATGATTAGCTGGCATGCCCCTTTTATTTTTATTGGTATTTTAGGAATGGTGCTTCTGCCCTTTATTAATAAATTTCTTCCCCAGGTTAAAGGACATATACAGGAAGGGAAAAAAAGAGAATCCATAGGCGTGGTGTTTTCCAGCATCTTTAAAAATAAAAGCCAGGTGATGGCTTTATTTCTCACGGGAGGTTTGATGTTCGGTCATTTTTTAGTGATCCCTTTTATCAATCCATACATGGAGTTTAATGTAGGGTTTACCAAAGAACAAACACCCATGATTTACATGGTGGGCGGCGTATGCGCTTTTATATCTTCCAACTTTATTGGGCGTTTGGCTGATAAATACGGGAAGCTGAAAATCTTTATCATTTGCCTGCTCCTTTCTTTATTCCCGATCTTGCTGATCACCAACATGCCTTCTATTCAATTTTACCTGGTGTTGGCGGTATTTGGTTTCTGGTTTACATTTTCTACGGGTAGAAATATTCCTGCACAAGCCATGATCAGCACTGTGGTAAAACCCATGGAGCGTGGTAAATTTATGAGCTTTAATTCCAGCTTCCAGCAACTGTTCACCGGGCTGGCTTCCGTGGTATCGGGTCTGATCGTTACCAGAGATGAAGCAGGAAGAATTTACAATTACAACTGGGTGGGCTACCTGAGTGTTTTTATGCTCTTTATTATGCTTTTTATGGGAGTGAAACTTGCAAAACATCAGAAAATCCAGTAAGAAAGACCATTTTAAAAAAGGAAAACAGCATAAAGCAATGGCTGTTATATCCTGCCCTTTCTCCGGGTCCTCAATACCTTGGATAAAACAGTTATTATGGGTACAAATGGGAAAGATCAAAAACGGTTCAGGGGTTTTTCAATATATTTTCCAGCACCGAATACGGATGAAGAGGAAAATAAATTACAGGAACCAGTTATGGAAGCTCCTGTCATACTGATTGAAAAAAGAAAACCATCACGGGAACAGGACTGTTGTACGATCTATGAACTTATAGGGGCACCATCCTTTCGTCCACTGCTGTCTTTACCTGCTTCGCAAATTAAAACTGAATTAGTGAGGTTATTAAAAGCAGCATCGGAACAAGGTGTAAATCTTTTGATTCGTGGTACCTATCCACCCGAAACGCTTTATAAATTTCTGACTGAAGAATTCTTTTTTCTTCATACCGAATCGATCCGTTTTCCGGGGATGGTACGCAATTATATTTATGAAGATTTTTATCCAAATCATGTTATATCCGTTCAGGATACCTGCACATCTTTCATAATGACGTGGATCGATAAAAAATGTACAGTTTTTACAGTTGACCTGACAGAAGTATTTGTAACACACCGGGGTTTGATAAGATCTCAACACGAAGTAATCAGGCGGATCCAGGAAATTTCTAAAGAATATATTTCTTTAACCTGTGATGATTTTCATTTTACGCACACCAGTTTTAATTGGGATGAAGAGGACGATACCGGCACAGCGCATACAGAAGGCTGGCTCTGTTATCATGGCAGCAAACATTGTGGAAGGCTGGAAAAAATAGAAGGTGCTTTTAAATTTTACCTGACCTATGAAAACAACAGATGGGAAATATTTTATTTCACATTTCCGGGGTTTAGCTGGTAATAAAATTATTTTACCCTGTAAACAGGATACTGCATATGTGCAGGCTCGTAAAATGGCGAATTCCGGTAAACAAAATCAAGTTGGGCTCTTGCATTTTTTGCGAATGCGGGATCTGATGCTTTTCTTTCCTCCAGCAGTTGTTTTACTTCCGGGTTATTTTCAAGGAATGTGGCCGCAGTTTCTTCAAAAACATAAGCAGAAAATCCTTCTTTTTGTCCCAGTACCGCATCAAAAAAATTCCATGCGAAATAACTGTCCTCCGCATGTGGTTCCAATGTTTCTATAAGGAAGCGGTTTGCTTTCTGGTTCAAAGGAATCCAATAATCGCCTTTTCTGAATAAATGCTTTTTGGTAAAAGTTTTTACCTGCACGTTATAGTTAGGCCGGTGTCCTTCAAATGGGCGCGGGTAAGTCTGGAAATTTTCTATTTTGTATGCTTCCACTTCTATTACTGTATCGTGTTTCAACCGCTGCATACGAACCTCGTTTGCCTGCAGTCTTTCGATCACTTTATGCCAACCCTGGGGAATGATATAAGCGGATGGCCGGGAAACTGAAAGGGTATCGGTATACTGATTATAAAACGGAACGGTGGTTTCATAAGGTTTTGTCCGATCATAATACAACACCTGTAATCCTGAGATGGCACTTTCTTTTTTTGCTGAAGCAAATCCTTTGTAGGCGATCATTTTAAAAGAATCCTTTACATGCTTCCATGCCAGTGGAAAATCTTTTTTTACTAAATTTTCTTTTGCCGCTTCTTTTCTTAATGCAGTTATTCTTTTTCCATTTAAAGCTGTAAACTCAAGAAAACTTTCCATCAGTTTCCTGGTTGCATCTACACGTTGCACATAGGGTTTGAGCATGTGCGTTTCGGGAACAAATGCAAAAGCATTCCACAATGAGGCAAACCCGCTGCTGTACCTGGGGCTGTCCCAAAACTGCTCCCAGCCTTTTTCAGGTGTTTCTCCAAAATGGTTCACATAAGGAACCAGGTCATAACCCTTTTGTTTCATCATCCTGTACAGTGCAGGTTCAAATTCTTCATTTAAAAATTTCCCCATTTCACCGCCCAAACGGTTGTGTTGGGATGTGATCAGGGTCATTACGTGCTGGTAATCTGCCCCATTGCTTACATGGTTGTCAACAAAAACATCAGGGTCCAGCATCTGGTAGATCCTGGAAAAACTTAAAGCTTCTTTTGAATCGGCCTTTATAAAATCGCGGTTAAGATCCAGGTTCTGTGAATTGCCCCTGAAACCTTTTTCAACCGGACCATTCTGATCCACACGAAAATGGACACTGCGGTTCAGCGCACCGCCAATGTTATAAATGGGTATCAGCGCAAGTACCACATTCGTGCTTAGTTTAAATTTTTTCTGAACAATATCTCTCACCAGCAGCATGCTCGCATCAATACCATCCGGCTCACCCGGATGAATACCATTCAGTACAAATACAATGTTTTTATTTTTCTTTTTTAAAGAAGCGATATCAAAATCCTTATCTGCAGATACCAGCACAAGATGTAATGGATAACCAGCATCTGATGCACCCATGGGTTGCATTTTTACCATGGTTGATGCCGCATCCAGTTGCTTCCACCAGGCAATGATCTCTGAGTACGAAGCGGTTTGTGCACCTTTAGACTTTTCAAAAATAGTAGTAAGATCCTGCCCCCGCAAAGGCATGATGAAAAGCATCAGCAAAAAAAACAGGAAGTAGCGCATGCATGAAATAAATGATGATGGAAATTTGTTGCCAGGGTATAAAAATAAAAAATCCCGCATGTAGCGGGATGGAATATTTTATAAAGGCAGATTAAGCCATTGTATTCAGTCTTTTCGACAACTTGCTTTTTAGGTTGCTGGCTTTATTTTTATGAATCACACCGCGTTTGGCCAGTTTGTCGATCATAGAGATCACTTCAATGGTTTGTTCACCGGCGGCAGTTTTATCGGTGGTTGCTTTCAAATCACGCATGGCATTACGGGTGGTTTTACCATAGTACCTGTTTCTTTCACGTCTTTTTGCAGACTGACGCATATCTTTTTTTGTTGCCTTATGATTAGCCATTCTTCTAAATTTGGACGGCAAAAGTAGGAAGAAAAAACCAAACCTGTTGAATTAAGGCAGAGATTTTTTGTTAATCCGGTCTTTTCGCAGCACTTCAAACCGTTGGCCCAGGATCCCTGACGGATGCGGATTTGCTGCTCATCAGGCTAAAATGAACGCTTCTATCTTTATCTACGGTATATTTGCCTACCCAAAAATCAAATCTCCTTTCATGAAGGATTTTTCTTATATCACTCATTCACATCCGGCATATATCGAAAGCCTTTATAAGGATTTTGTCCAGAACCCTGAAAGCGTTGATCCTGAATTCCGTAAATTCTTTGAAGGATTCGATTTCGCAGTGAGCGCACAGGGCAGCAATGGCCAGCATGCAGAGGCTTCTGTGAGCCAGCCAGCCAGCGCGCCATCCTCAGGGGACCTTACCAAAGAGTTTGGGGTTTATAATCTCATCCGCGCCTATAGAAAGGTGGGACACCTGGTAGCAAAGACCAACCCGATCAGGCCCAGGAAGGACAGAGGTGCCAAACTGGATTACCGCAATTTCGGACTTGAAGAAGCAGACCTGAAAAGGAATTTTGCTGCGGGGCATGTGCTTGGATTAGAAAAAGCACCTCTCCAGGATATTATTGACAGGCTGGAAACCATTTACTGCGGAGCAGTAGGAGTGGAATACAAATACATGGTGGGTCATGAAAGGCATGACTGGCTGGAAAGGGAAGTGGAGTCCAAACTACAGCAACCCCTCGATCTGAACCAGAAAAAGCGCATCCTGGAGAAACTGAACCAGGGGGTAATCTTCGAAAAATTTCTTCATACCAAGTATATCGGACAGAAAAGGTTTTCACTGGAAGGCGGAGAAACCACCATTGCGGCACTCGATGCCATTCTCACCACCGCCGCCGATCATGGAGTGCAGGAGGCGGTCATAGGCATGGCACACAGGGGCAGGTTGAATGTGCTGGCCAACATAATGGGTAAAACCTATGAGCATATATTCAGTGAGTTTGAAGGCACTGCCATTCCCGACCAGACTATGGGAAGTGGTGATGTGAAGTATCACCTGGGTTTCAGCAGCGATGTGGAAACCGGCAATGGAAAAAACATCCATTTGAAATTAACGCCCAATCCTTCCCACCTCGAAGCGGTGAATCCCGTAGTGCTGGGTTATTCAAGGGCAAAGGCAGATATATTATACCAGTCGGAATTTGATTCCGTTCTTCCCATATTGATCCATGGCGATGCTTCCATTGCAGGCCAGGGCATTGTTTATGAAATCCTTCAGATGAGTAACCTGAAAGGCTTCTATACTGGAGGCACTATTCATTTTGTGATCAACAACCAGATCGGATTTACCACGGATTTTGATGATGCCAGGAGTTCGGATTACAGTACGTCTGTTGCCGCTACTATACAGGCGCCGGTTTTACATGTCAATGGTGATGATCCCGAAGCTGTAGTGAAGTGTGTGCAGATCGCCACCCTGTACAGGCAGGAGTTCAATGCTGATATTTTTATTGACATGGTGTGTTACCGCAGGCATGGACATAACGAGGGTGATGATCCCAAGTTCACCCAGCCACAGTTGTACGCGCTGATAGATAAGCATGCCAACCCGCGTGAAGAGTACGTGAAGTTTTTGTTGAAGAACGGTGAAAAAGGCGCGCAGGAAATGGCAAAGGAAATGGAAAAGAAATTCTGGAGCGACCTGCAGGAGCGACTGGATGAAGTAAAACAGAATCCATTACCCTACAAGTACCAGCAACCGGAAAATGTGTGGCGGAGTTTCAGAAAGGCTACGATGGATGATTTTGAAAGTTCACCGGTCACCGCCATCACAGAGCAGGCATTCAGAATGCTGTTTGAAGGATTGATGAAAATTCCTGCTGATTTTAAACCATTAAGGAAGGTGGAAAAGATCCTGCAGGATAAAGTGAAACTGTTTGAAGCAGAACAAAAGATAGACTGGGCCACCGGCGAACTTTTAGCCTATGCCAGCCTGTTAGTTGAAGGAAAGGATGTGCGTATGAGCGGCCAGGATGTAAAGCGCGGTACTTTTTCACACCGTCATGCTGTTATTTATGATGAATCGATCAACAAGGAACACAACAGACTGAATCATTTTAAAGAGCAGCAGCCCAAGTTTAAAATATACAATTCTTTATTAAGTGAATTTGCAGTACTGGGTTTTGAATATGGTTATGCCATGGCCAATCCAAATGCACTTGTGGTTTGGGAAGCGCAGTTCGGCGATTTTGTGAATGGCGCTCAGATCATCATCGATCAGTTCATTTCTTCCTCTGAAACAAAATGGCAGCGCATGAGCGGGGTGGTGATGTTATTGCCACATGGTTACGAAGGCCAGGGACCTGAACACAGCAGTGCGCGCGTAGAACGTTTTCTTGAGCTGTGCGCCGAACTGAATATTGTAGTCACCAATGTCACTACATCAGCCAACTTCTTTCATTTGCTTCGCCGCCAGATGACCTGGCCTTTCAGGAAACCACTGGTAAACCTGGCGCCTAAGGCAAACCTGCGTCATTCGGGAACGTATTCCGGTATACAGGAATTTACAACCGGTGGATTTAAAGAACTGATCGATGATCCAAATATTCAGGATGCAGGCAAGGTGAAGAAAGTGTTGTTTTGTTCTGGCAAAGTATATTATGATCTTGCGGAAAAACAGCAAAAAGACGAGCGTAAAGATGTGGCGGTGATCAGGCTGGAGCAGATTTATCCATTGCCCGGCAAACAACTGGAAGCAATGTATGCAAAGTATAACAAGGCCACCTGGTTCTGGGTTCAGGAAGAACCCTTGAATATGGGCGCGGCCGGATTTCTCCAGATGAACCTGAAGTCTATAAATTTTGGAACCATCAGCAGGCAGCCCAGTGCAGCCACTGCAACAGGCTATTCCAAAGTGCATGCACAGGAGCAGGCCGAAATTGTTGAAACGGCATTTAGTATTTAGAACGCGGAAAGCAATTGAATTCATAAATAGATATAGCACATGATCGATATTAAAGTTCCAACGGTTGGAGAATCTATCAGCGAAGTAACCCTGGTGAAGTGGCTTAAAAATGATGGCGATTATGTGGATCGTGATGAAGTGATCGCGGAACTGGAAAGTGAAAAAGCCACGTTTGAAGTAAATGCCGAAAAAGCCGGCGTATTGAAAACTGTGGGCAAGGAAGGTGATACCCTGAACATTGGGGATACGGTGGCGCAGATAGATGAAACAGCCGCGAAGCCGGAAGGGAAAGAAGAAGATCCAGAGGAGAAGGAGAAAGGGGAAAAAGAGAAGGGACAAGGTGCAGGGGAGAGGGGTCAAGGAGAGAAGGGACAAGGAGAGAGAGAGAAGGGGCAAGGGGAAAGGGTACAGGGTGAAGTAAAAGCAACACCTGTGGCATCAGCGATCATTGCAGATAAGAAAGTAGATCCGAAGCAGATACAAGCCTCCGGAATCAATGGCAAAATATTGAAGGATGATGTGTTGAGCGCCATTGAAAATCCTGGAAGAAGGCCGGGCATACCAGCATTTGGCAGAAACGACAGGAAGGAAAAGATGAGTAACCTGAGACGCACGGTAGGTCGAAGGCTGGTAGAAGCAAAAAATACAACTGCCATGCTCACCACTTTTAATGAAGTGGATATGGGCAGGATCATGGCCATACGCTCAGGTAATAAAGAAAAGTTCAAAGAGCAGCATTCGGTCAACCTGGGGTTTATGAGCTTTTTTGTAAAAGCCTGTTGTTATGCCTTGCAGGAATGGCCTGCAGTAAATGCTTATATAGATGGAGAAAATATTGTGTACCACGATTACTGTGATATTTCGATTGCTGTTTCGGCACCAAAAGGATTGGTGGTACCTGTGATCCGGAATGCGGAAAGTTTAAGTATGGCCGGTATTGAAAAGAAAGTGGTGGAGCTGGCAACAAAGGCCCGTGAAAGTAAATTGACCATGGAAGAAATGCAGGGCGGTACATTTACTCTTACTAACGGAGGTGTTTTCGGATCGCTGATGTCAACCCCTATTATTAATATTCCCCAGTCAGCCATTTTGGGCATGCACAAAATTGAAGAGCGTGCGGTGGTGATCGACGGGCAGATCGTAGCACGTCCCATGATGTACCTGGCATTAAGTTATGACCACCGCATCATTGACGGTCGCGAATCGGTTTCTTTTCTTGTAAGGGTAAAAGAACTGCTTGAAAACCCCGAATTGCTTTTGTTTGGAAAAGATCCGTTGAAGGCTTTGCTTGAATTATAAATTCTTTAAAATATTTAGAATATTAAAAAGGACTCGGCAGTCCTTTTTTTTGTGCAGGAAGTCAGTTGAAATTTTTGACGTTCTTCGCGCCTTCGCGCCTTTGCAGCCATTCCCTCCGTGCTCCTCCGTGCCTCTGTGCCACCGTGGTTCCTTCACTCTCACCGGATGCAACATGTGGTTCAATGAGATTGCTTCGTCGCAACTCCGTTCTCCGCGCCTTTGCGGCAATTCACTCTGAGCCCCTCCGTGCCTCTGTGCCACCGTGGTTCCTTCACTCTCACCGGATGCAACATGTGGTTCAATGAGATTGCTTCGTCGCAACTCCGTTCTTCGCGCCTTTGCGGCAATTCCCTCCGTGCCCCTCCGTGCCTCTGTGCCACCGTGGTTCAAGATTGCTTCGTCGTACCTCCTCGCAATGACCATCGTCGTAACTCCTTTGAGAAGTAAGGCTGACTAACAGAAAATTAATAATTTAGAAACTGGAAATTTTCAAAAAAAACAATGAATTACAACAACAGGAAATTCAGGCCAGTGCATAACACGGAAAACGGAGAAACCTCATCGCAAATCATTTTTCATTATAAACAGCAGGGAAATATATTAACCTGTACCTACGCCGGGGGAAAAATCCTTACCGGGCAGCTTATTGGTCTCGTTGATGAAGAAGGTAATATTGATATGCGTTATCACCAGGTGAATATGCAGGGGCAGATTATGACAGGAATTTGCAAGTCAAGACCGGAGATTTTAATAAACGGAAAGATCAGGCTTCATGAAGAATGGCAATGACTTCCGGTGATCATTCAACCGGACATTCTGTTCTGGAAGAAATATAAATAGTGTGCGGGGTAAATATTAGGAGAAAAATATTCTGAAGAGAAAATACCAATGATTGAAACAGCCAGGGTACTCCACGGTTTGGAGCCACTTGAAGAGTTTTATAAAAACGCGCTTTTCGCCATCAAAGATCCAAGGGCAAAAGAATTTGCTTTTGGATTGTATAAACATATCAACCAGTTCGAAATGGAAACAGAAGAGGAGTGTGCTCAATTATGGCAGCTTCACTTATGTGTACTACAAGAATGATTAAGCTATAATAATTATTCGTGTTTTGTAAATAAATTATCCTTTTTTATTTACCCATTTTATTTTCATATCAGCTAAGGTGACTGAATTAAGGTTTTGAATTGACTGAAGAACGAGATTATCGAAATCTCGTTCTATGTGTGAAAAATCTACTGAACGGAGAAGAAATTTTCTCCAAAAAGGCACACCTTTCGGGTAAGGCTTATCTTCTGCTGCCCATGCTATATTGAAAGAATTTATAAATAACCATTCAAGGAAAATTAATATTAAAAAAACCCCAGAAATTGAATGCTGGGAGTTTCATTTTAAAATATCTTTCTACCATAGTTCAATCCGTTCACAACATCCTTAAAACACATATTTTCTTCCATCATCATCATAGTCAGGCATGATACCTTTCGCCAAAAAAGAATCGGGTTATTTGGGATCTCAATATTACGTTCAGAATAAGCCACGAGGCCAGCAAAAAACGGTGGCCAATATTAATTTGGATGGGTTTAACCGTTATGGTAAAACCAACGATGTTGCATTAATCATACCTGGAAGAAATAGCCTGGAAGAAATGTTCCAGGCGGAACTTACTAAGCAAGGGCGCAAACTTACCCCCAAACCCGAACCTGCGGATCATTTTTATTTTCGCTCCGATCAATTAATTTTTGGGAAGGCAGGAGTTCCGGTTTTATTTGCATTCAGATGTACGGATTATTTTGAAGGAGGTGCTGCATATGAGACAATTGTAAGAAAAAACTTCTATGGTTATCACACCCCCAATGATGAATACAATGAAGCCTGGCGTTTTGATGGCACATTTCAGGACATGGAACTGTATTATCAGATAGGACTGGGGATAATTTGGTAACCCAACAAGTGTTGAGGATAAATATTTTTTGAAACAAAGGTTCTGCGCTTGCCCAGGTTATGATAAATCTTTAATTTGCTGTTATGAGACCAAAACTTTTAATAATTGCAGGACTTGCCATGGTCCTTTTTTCCTGCCAGAAAGAAATTGATTTTGATTTTGAATCACCGGCTGATGGAGGTGTTGGAAATCCAAATGGCAACTTGCTTGTAAAAGCCACCCAGATCACACTTAGTACAAATGATACAAATTTCATTGGAGTAAAATGGAATAGCGCCAACAAACTGATTGAGTATTCCACCAATGGTAAGGTGAATGGTTTTCCTACAAAATTTACTTCTACCATCAACAGGGGAAGTGATGGGAAAATACAAACCATTGTTTCAAAAACAGAATTGCAGAATACAATCATGGATTCTATTGTGTACAAAGTATCTTATAAGCCAGCAACATCGCAACTTGCTTATGTTACCAGCACCCAGCATTCTTTTTTAGGCGACATTGAGGATAGTACCTTCTATACATATAATGCTGCGGGCCGTGTGGTTACTAAAGAAACCCACCAGGCTTTATTTGGCCCAATGATGCCATCAGTAAGACAAACCTATGAGTATGACGGAAATGGTAACGTAACGAAAATCAATAGCTTTGAATTTACAGGAAGTGGTTTTGCACCATCAGGCACTTCAACATATACCTACACCACCCATAAATCAGCCATTACCCTTGGTGAAGAAAGTTTTATAATACTGGGAGGTGAAAACGTTTCTGTAAACGGTATTAGCAAGCTGGAAACGGATGCCACTTCCAGCGGAAACGCATATACCTTAACCACATCAAATGTTGTTTATAATTCTTTTGACAGGCCTTCTGAAGCCATTATAAGTGTTACACCCAATCCACCGGGTTACCAGGTCAAAGTATTGTATTATTATTAATAGCAGCGACAAAACACTGCATGAGTAGATACTGGTCCTACCTGAATTCAGCTGAAAAAATTGTTACGGAATACAATGGTGCTGTTCCATTTGCTGCATCGCTGAAGGAATCATTCCGTCTGGAAAAGAAATTCGGGTCAAGAGACAGGAAGATCATCAGCCAGCTTTGTTATGGATATTTCAGACTGGGACAATCATTTGCCCACCTGCCGCTGCAGGAAAAGTTATTGCTTGGTTACTTCCTTACTACGCAGCACGATACCGGGATGATTGCCCATTTAAAACCGGAATGGAAAGAAGCTGTTGCATTTCCATTGAATCAAAAGCTTGAATTGCTAAATGCAGCATCTGCCATCAACAACCTTTTCCCTTTTATAGAATTATTAAGTAATGAAATCGATGCAGCAACTTTCTCCCGTTCCCATTTGATTCAACCGTTAATGTTCTTGCGGTTAAGACCCGGAAGAGCCTCTGTGGTCAGGCAGCAGTTGAACCAGCATGGCAGCTGGTTTCATGAAGTCAGCCAGGACTGTCTCGCCCTGGCGATCGGATCAAAAATAGAAGATGTGATTATGCTGAACCGCGATGCAGTGGTGCAGGATATGAATTCACAAAAGGCACTTGATGTTTTGAAAAATCTGATTTCAGAAACTCGCTTTACAACCTGGGATTGTTGTGCAGGCAGCGGAGGGAAATCCATCTTGCTGAAAGATCATTTTCCAAATGCCGAACTCATTGTTTCCGACATAAGAGAAAGCATCATCATCAACCTGAAAAAAAGATTTGATCATGCAGGCATCACAGGCTACCGGTCTTTTGTGACTGACCTGGCTGCTGATGCATTCCATCATGACAAACAATATGATCTGGTCATCTGCGATGCACCTTGCTCGGGTTCAGGCACCTGGGGCAGAACGCCTGAACAACTCGAAACTTTTACCATTCAAAAAGCAGCACATTATGCAGCATTGCAAAAAAAGATCGTGCTCAATGCATCGAAATGTGTAAAGCAAAATGGCTGGTTCCTTTATATCACCTGTTCGGTTTTTAGAAATGAAAATGAAGAGGTGGCAGACTTTATCTCTGCAAACACAAAAATGTCGCTGGTTGAAAAAAAGTATTTTCCCGGATATGCATCAAGAGCCGACAGTTTATTCATGGCGCTGTTTCGCTTATAATTTCACCAGTTCTTTTACTGCCATTCTTTTAGCTCCATCATAAAAAGAAACCAGGTAAAGACCGGGCGGGAGATGGGAAATAGAAAGATCAAATGTTGCCGTACCTGCTTGCTTATTTTTTAATGTTCTTGATATCAACTGACCATTACTGGCTGTGATGTGAATCTGCAGTTGTGGAACAGCTTGCGGTGTGGTGATCTTTATATTCAAAATGTTTTTCGCCGGATTGGGAAACAGCATGATCTCATTTGTTCCTGGATCAACAGGCTGAATGGAGGTAGTAAGGCAGGCGCTGTTATTCAAAACTACCGCGATGGTATCAATAAAATCTGCGGCAAAACCTGCAGCCGAAGTATCGAAGATCTGCCTGATCCTGTAGGTGATCGTGGATGCAGGTACATTAATCAAAGTATCAGAAAACTGGTGGGTTTTATTGTTGAATACCGAGCCGCTGGATGCCTTTTCCCCGATCTTGATAAATCCTGCCGGGCTTCCGGTACTTCTTTCAATTTCATATTTCATGGCACCCATATCCTTGCTGTTCCAGGTTATGGTGGTACGGCAATTACTCAGGTTTACCGAAGCAGTTGAATATTCTTTTGTAAGAGCGATCAGCGCTTTTTTTACATCCGGAATTCCATACCCGATGGTATCGTTGGGATTATTAAAACGGCTGCCTGCCCTTCTTAATGCATCAATGATCTTCATATTATTGAACTCCCTGAATCCCTGCCATAAACAGGCGGCCAGTCCCGTCATATTGGGCGCGGCAAAAGAAGTTCCGTTATTTGGACCAATGGTTCCACCGGGAAACTGCACAATCGTTCCCACGCCCAGTGATGCCACATCCGGTTTTATTCTTCCATCGGCAGACGGACCCCGGCTGGTAAAAGATGCTGGTGCACCATTGGCATTCACTGCGCCCACCGCAAGCACGCTGTCGCCATCGGCGGGTGTAATGATCCTGCCCCAGCCATTGGAGCCTTCATTTCCTGCGGAATTCACTACCAGTATCCCTTTTTTAGCAGCCAGGTCTGCACCCCTTGCAGCAATGGTGGTATTGCCATCCATATCAGCAAAACTGTAATTAAAAGAAGGGTCATCAAACAAATTATAACCAAGCGATGAATTGATGATGTCTCCACCGATGCTGTCCACTCTTTCAGCCGCACAAACCCAGTTGTGTTCTTCAATTGGGTATTCACTTGCAGCATCTTCACTTCTGTACAAATAATACAATGCTTTGGGCGCTGTACCCACAAACTGTCCAGGCAAATTAGCCGCCATTACAGAAAGTACTTGCATGCCATGACTGTTGTCTTCATTCACCGAAGCATGTCTTGAAACAAAGTCCCAGGTGTCGCGTATCTGCCCGTTGGTTCGGATACTGTCAAGCGCAGGTACAGTGAGGAAGTTTAAAAACCCGGCATCCAGAACGCCAATATGCATTCCTTGTCCGCGCAAACCAATATTGTGTAAAAAATCTCCTTTGTGCAGTTTGACCTGTGTGGCAGACAATCCGTAATTAAAAGAATCAATAAGCACGCGATAAGCAACCAGGTTGCGGCCATTCTGTTTTATGGATTGGAGGCCGCTTCGCTGCACTGACTTTGGTTTACGGTTCATCAGCCTGGGTGCAATGGGTGTTGCTGTAATCACAAATGGAAAGCTGTTGATTTTGTTGAGTGCTGCCTGGTCCGTGGTCTGAATGGTTACGGAGTTCAGCCATTTGGATGCATTTAAAATTGTGACGGCTCCTGCATTTTTTAAACTATCAATGTAAGCCGGATCAACCGGAAGATCGGTGCTGTCAATTAAAATATTGTATCTCGTTCTTCTATCAATTGCTGCTGGGGAAAGGTAAGCGGAAGGTGTATTTAAACTATATGGTGTTGATTGTTTATCGCGGAGCTTTATGATATACCTGCTAAGTTGCGCTGCACTTTCATTCACAAGTCCCAGAAACAACAGGCAAACAATAAATCGCTTCATATTTAATTGTGATCTATCATAGATCTTTTAATTCCAAATCCGGTTTTGTAACCAGTAGGTCCGCTTGGATTGGGCTGATATTCCCACATTTCCATTTCCTGGTAAACGAGCCCAATACTTTTTCCGTATTTGTCAACTGAATAATTAATATAGGCAATAGCGGCTGTAGAGGTCATCGGCACATTCAGCGATTCATTCACTGAAGTTACCGTTAATACACTGTCCACTACATGGTTTTTCAGTACCAGGGTTTCATCCTTAGCGGAATACATAAAATCCCAATCCTCCATATAATCATCATTGCTGAAAGTATAGAGGCTGCTGTAAGGTTCTGTTGGGAGGTACCTGTTTCCTTTCCAAGAAAAATCCAGCTTTAAAGGAGCTGCAAGTTTTATGGTGCGCAGGTTATTTTCATTTACTTCAATGGTTTGGGGTTGAACGGTTACAGAATAACTACCGGAAGGCTTCCATGGTCCTGTACCATTGGTGTCCCTGATAAACTGAAAAATGCGGTATGCGGGTCTTCCGAGGTTGTCGGTGAACAGAGCGTCCACTACGTGCTTTTCCTGGTAAGAATGGATTTCTGTATCACGCCCGAAATTGGTAAATACAGTAGAGTCGAGGCGGTAAGTAATATAATTTCCGGTTTTAAGGGGAATGTAGGATGAAAGATCTTCAAGTTTCAGATCTTCAGTTTCTTTTTTGCAGGAAGAAAGATTCAAAGCAAAAAAAGCAATTCCCAGCAATAGTAAATTTGCTCTCATAAGTATTGTGGATTCAGGTTTTTCTCCATTGGAGATATAAGGGATAAAGCTAATAAAAAAGGCCGGGAAATCTAAACATGGTCCTTATATAAACGCATCTTCTTTCAAAATATTATCAATCAGCGGTTTAGCGTTGAATGATGCCACCACCGATCACATCGTTGCCTTCATAAAAAACGGCACTCTGGCCGGGAGCAATCCCTTTGGCATTTTCAAAGAAACGCACTGTCATTCCATCGGCTGAGGGTATGAGCAGGGACTGGCTTCCTTTATCTTTATAGCGGATCTTTGTCAGCACTTCCATTTCTTCATGAACACCTTCATATTTGATCCAATTGATGCGGGCCACTTTCATATCCGCCTTTTCCAGGTCTTCTTCATCACCCAGCACAACGGTATTGGTTTCGGGATGAATGGCAGTTACATAAGCGGGTTTGCCAAGTGCAATGTCCAAACCTTTGCGCTGGCCGATGGTATAAAATGGATAGCCTTTATGTTGTCCGAGAATTTTGCCTTCTTTGTTTACAAAAATCCCACCGGCCACTTTATCTTCCAGTCCGTCCACTTTTCTTTTTAAGAAACCGCGGTAATCATTGTCGGGTACAAAACAGATCTCGTAGCTCTCGCTTTTTTTCGCCAGTTCCGGATAGCCGAAATCATGTGCCATTTGACGAATGGCCGTTTTCCTGAAATTGCCCAGTGGCAACATTGTACGACTGAGGAGATCCTGTTGCAAACCCCAAAGCACATAACTCTGGTCTTTGGTTTCATCTATGCCTTTTGTAAGGGTAAACCTGCCATTTTCCGCCTGGTACACAGAAGCATAGTGTCCGGTGGCGATAAATTCACAATCCAAAGCATCGGCCCTTTTCAGCAAGGCTCTCCACTTGATATGCGTATTACAAAGAACGCAGGGATTGGGCGTGCGGCCTGCCAGGTATTCATCAACAAAATTCTCTACCACGAAATTTCCAAACTCCTCCCTGATGTCCAGGATATAATGAGGAAAGCCATGTTGAACCGCGGCCATGCGTGCGTCGTTGAAGCTGTCAAGGTTACAGCACCCGGTTTCTTTTTTAGAACCGCCACTGGCCGCATAGTCCCAGGTTTTCATAGTAATCCCCACAACTTCATAACCCTGTTCATGAAGCATCAACGCGGCAACGGTACTGTCGATACCCCCACTCATAGCCACCAAAACTTTTCCTTTTTTACTCATGATAAACGCCTGGAAGCGGCAAAGATACTAAGGCTGGCTAACAAGCGACAAAACGGGCTGTTAAGTTTAAGCTGATGAAATGAACCGGGGATGAGGAAATTCCCTAAATTAGACAGGAACAAAGCTTTTGGCAGGATAAAGAATTGATATGAAAAAACTAACAGCGGCCTTTGATGGCCTTAGATTCTCGGAAACAACCCTACAATATGCGTTGTTCATGGCAAAGAAGTTTGAGGCCCACCTGGTAGGTGTGTTTCTTGATGATTTTACCAGGCATAGTTACAGTGTGGCCGAGATCACGCAGTACAAAGGTTCTTTTGATGCCCATTTGCAAACCATGAACGCGAAAGATGACCAGGCAAGGGATGCTTCGGTTCAACGATTTAATAAAGCCTGCTCAGAAGCCGGCATCAGTTTTTCAATTCACCGCGACAAAAACATCGCCCTCCAGGAATTGCTGCATGAATCTATTTATAGTGATCTTTTGATCATCAGCCGTATGGAAACTTTTACCAGGTTTGAAGAACAGGCGCCCACGCGTTTCATGAAAGACCTGCTTGCCGATGTATTATGCCCGGTACTTGTGGTGCCAACGGAATACCAGGAACCTCAAAAAGCGGTCATGCTGTACGATGGCGAACCTTCCTCTGTGCATGCGGTGAAATTATTCAGTTACCTGAGTGGCGCAAATAAAATGGCAAGCATTGAAGTGCTTTCTGTTCAACCCGAAGAAGACGCACAGCACATACCGGATCAGCGTTTAATGAAAGAATTCATGAACAGGCATTTTCCTGATGCCGGTTATACGGTATTAAACGGCCAGCCGGTTCAGGCGATCATTCACCATCTGGCCGCTCATGACCCTGGCGCCATAGTGGTACTTGGTGCTTACAGGAGAGGGAGGTTGTCGCGGATGTTTCGTCCGAGCATGGCGGATGTATTGATGAAGCAGGTGCAAACACCTTTGTTCATTGCACATGATTAAGTGTTGTTATTTTATACGTTTTTAATGAAACAGATCCTGATTGCATTTGACGGAAATAATTTTTCAAAAGGCGCCATGGATATGGCGGTGCAAATCAACCAGCTCGTACCCATACACATCACCGGCGCTTTTATACCGCAGGTAGATTACCGTAAGCTCTGGAATTTTTCAGGAGCAGATCCAGGTATCGCTGCACCCATGATCGGTAGCGAACACTCCGCGGAGGTGGAGCAGAACATCAAAACTTTTGAGAACATCTGCGAGCAGCACCGTATCAAATACTCCATAAAAAAAGATTACCTGGGTTTTGCTTTGCCTGAACTGAAAAAAGAAACCCGCTTCAATGATGTATTGTTCCTTGGTGGCGAATCTTTTTTCAGCAGCCATGGAGATGATATGAATGATTATATCAGGGAAGCATTGAACCAGTCGGAGTGTCCTATTCTTGTGATCCCTGAAGATTTTCTTTTTCCCAGGAGTATTATCCTGGCGTATGACGGAACTGCGTCTTCAGTATATGCGATCAAGCAGTTTGCCTATTTGTTTCCTGAGTTGTGCAACCAGAGCGCACTGCTCGTATATTCCGATGATAAAGGAGAAGGCATTCCTGACCAGGAAGATATTGCGCTACTGTCATCGCTTCATTTCCCCAATTTACAACTCATAAAACTGGATGCTGACCCCGAAAAAGAATTCAAGGAGTGGATCAGTGAAAAAAGAAGGTCGCTGCTGGTGACGGGATCATTTGGCAGAGGATTGTTTTCGCAATTATTCAGGAAAAGTTTTGTTTCTGAAATTCTGCAGCAACACCTGCTGCCTGTATTTATTGCGCATAAATAATTGTTGGTTGTAATGCTAAGGCGCGGCTACACCAATGGCTGAGAAATACATAAATTTGATACATGAAAGCTTTACGAATTGAAATATTAAACCAAAAAGAACTAAAGCTTATTAAAGGTATGCTGGAACTTAACTTAATCAAAGTGACCGAAGAAAGATTAAATAACATTGTAGAAAAAATAAGGCCCGAACGTTATGCCAGCCCTAGCATATGATTCAACTTTAGTAATTTGGCTGTAATAAAAATGCAATCTTTTTTAGCCAAGCCGGGCGACAAAATATTAAACCTGGAATTCGCCAATCCGTTTACGTTGGAGGCAAGGCTTTCGAGCAAAAGCACTAAATTCAACAAAAGGGTAACTTAAAAAAATATAAAATGATAAAGTCAGTTTTTCTTCACATTGTTTTTATCAGTTTTGGGATGACTGTACACGCACAAACAAAATGGTTCCACACTTATACTGACTCTGCAGCTTTGGTTACTGACGCTACTGAAATTGTCAAAAAGTTTAAAAATGATATAAACAATATTGACACTGCTATTGTTGTTAACCCAACAGTCATACTTAATACACAGCCTTTTTTAATTTTTTACAGCCCAAAATCCAATAAGGTAAACCTTCCATTGTGGCAGCAGCTTTCTGCTGAATCAAAAAACTTTTTTATAACACTTTCAGGTAGCGAGAAGAAAGGGCAAGAATTATTCGGCTTATTTTTCAACGGTTTTTATCTGCCCCATGAATTAGGTCATGCTCTGCAAAAAACACTTACACGGTACAAGTCTACTAACAGCTATGAAAGCGAATATTTAGCAAATATCCTAGGTATGCTTTGGTGGCGCAAACAAGGGAAACACAAGGAATTGAAAAAGTGTTACAAGTTAGCAAAGAAGATTATGATGCAATTGAAAAACCCGGTGCCATCAGGGCAAACAGCCGAACAATACTTTACAGAAAATTATGGAGAAGCTGGTAAAAATCCTTTTGTATATGGGTATATGCAGTTTGGTCAATTTATAAAAATTTATGAGGACAAAAGCTTAACAAACTTTGATACAAAAATTAAAGAGCTTTCAAAACAAAAATAGCCCTGCCCCCTAATATTGGATGAGCTTTGAGTTCGTTTGGCCATAAAATTCTGGCCCAATCTGTCGCAGTAGTTTGGCCTTGATATTTATTCGAAATTCTGACTTGTCGCAATTGAAATTCAATTTCACAAACTTCGAAAAGCCGTCAGGGTTTGTTTACCATTCCCATATTTCAATTGCGTGCAAATTCAATTCATTTTATTAATTCAACATTAATTTTTCTTTTTCTTGTTCCAATGGTAAATGTTGCATTTGTATCTCTGGACAAAAAAATGAATATTTGGTTTTAATTGCTAAAACATTGCTACAGAACTGGAAAATATTTTTTATTGAAGCCGGCGCACTTTCAGAATTTACCGGGCGTTTTTTCACCCAGGGATTTCGTCCGCGTTACGAATTCAGAGAATTTGTAAAGCAGTGTTTCCTCATTGGCTACCAGTCACTGGCATTGATCGCATTGACCGCATTTATCATGGGCCTTGTGCTTACTATGCAATTGAGGCCCTCACTTGTAGCATACGGAGTGGAATCACAACTGCCTGCCATGGTGGG
>MWWA01000098.1_pt1 | contig 28121 bp, 25 predicted proteins | sample 1047341 | NCBI WGS metagenome assembly MWWA01 (sample SAMN06349978, study PRJNA376086) | soil metagenome | isolation source: MS5-1 sample Antarctic (ecotone) soil | place: Antarctica | collected 2015-01-13
GTACCCGATGGTGGCAATTATGATGGCTGCGTGGGTTCTGTTGGTGCCTTGGAGGTAATAGAAGCTCTAAATGAAAACAAATTTGTAACCAACCATCCTTTGGAGATTATTATATTTTCAAATGAAGAAGGCTATACTATAGGAAGTAGTATGTGGATTAGACAGTATAGTGCTGAAGCTTTAAAAGTGAAAAGCCAAAGCGGACTTACAATTGCCGATGGAATAAGAGCAATTGGAGGTAATCCTGATAGTTTAAGCCAAGTTGTCAAACGAAAAGGAGACCTGACAGCTTTTATTGAATTGCATATTGAACAAGGAGGAATTTTAGAAATGGAAAATATTCAAATTGGTGTAGTGGAGGGAATAGTAGGTATTGAAAAATGGAATATAACGATTGAAGGTGTTGCAAATCATGCAGGAACTACTCCCATGAATATGAGACATGACGCTTTACTATCAGCAGCTAAACTAATTATTGCAGTAAATGAAGTTATAACAAGTTACGAAGGGAAACAGGTAGGAACGATTGGTAAAATTTCTGCTGAGCCAGGAGCGTACAATGTGGTTCCAGGAAAAGTAGTTTTGGGAATGGAAATAAGAGACCTTTCTATTAAAAAAATAGGACAACTCTTTCATGACATAGAAAACAAAGCAGATAGCATTGCGACAACAACGGGAACAAAAATTTCATTCGTACAACCATCAAAACCTGTTGAACCGGCATTGACCAATAAATCCATTCAGAGTAAAATTGAAAACTCGGCAAAGACACTTGGATTCACTTATAAGTATATGCAAAGCGGTGCAGGACATGATTCACAAGACATGGCATTAATTTGTCCTATTGGAATGATTTTCGTTCCCAGTATGGGTGGGATTAGTCACTCACCAAAAGAATTTACGAAGGCAATAGATATGGCTAATGGTACAAATGTATTATTGCAAACAATATTGGCATTAGATAAAGAATAAAAGACAGGCAGACCTAAATTCATATGGCACATGCCTACAATAACTAAGGTTTCGTTGCGCCCAACGGGCATGCAATGAAACCGGTGTTGAACGAAACCGGCAAATTTTCAGCGTGACTGCTATTATGGAGTTATCGTGCGCAATTGTAGGATTGAGAAGCAGGCGGCGTGCCTGTTTTTTTAGCAGCGGCCTTGCTTTTTAGCAGGGCGTAGGAGATAATGCGCCTGTTTGTTTAGGCATGGTGCATAGGAGCCCCTACCCGTTTATTTTATGCAACAGGCGCTTGTTGTTTTTGCAATAAATATTGCTGTGGCGGTCCACGCTTGCCAAACACTTCTATGGTGATGAGTATTCCTGTTTTGCAACATGGACATTTTCGCAGCAGTGTGTTTATCGGCCGCTCTTTTCTTTGTACTTGCAATGCTGTTTGCAATGCCTGCAGCTTGCCTCGTTTCCAGGTGCTGCTTAGTATGCCGTAGTGCCTTATGCGTACAAAGCGCGGCGGCAGTATGTGCTGTGCAAACCTTCGCACAAACTCCTCGTTCGTGAGTGTCATTTGTTTTTGGGTGCTGCCATTGCGATAGTCTTTGTAGCTTAAGGTTACACTGCTTTGATCTACATGCTTTATGCGGTGGTTGCTGATGGCTACTTTGTGTGTGTAGCGACCGAGATACTCAATCACTTGCTGCGGACCTCCAAAGGGGCGCTTGGCATATACTACCCACTGTTTTGCAAACAAGCTTTCGATGAGGACCTTATCGTCTATGCCTTTATCGCGCAACTGCTGCACATACTTTGCCCTATACACTTTGCTGAGTGCTTTTACAGGGAACAAGAATTTATTGCTGCGCAACTGGTGCTTCCATCTTCCGTTGGCATCTATGCCACCACCAGGCACTATGCAATGCAGGTGTGGATGAAGACTTAAGTTTTGCCCCCATGTGTGCAGCACTGTTATCATGCCCAACTGTAATCCTTCCCTGCTGCCAAACTGGTTGACTGTACTCCATACCGAAGCAAACAATGCATCGTAAACCATGCGGGGCTGATGCAATGCCAGCGGGTTGAGTTCCTGCGGCAGGGTGAACACTACATGATAATAAGTGCAGGGCAACAGGTCGGCTTCACGCTTGTGTATCCATTCTTCACGCTTGTGGCCCTGGCATTTAGGGCAGTGCCGGTTGCGGCAGCTATTGTAACTGATGTGCACTGTGCCGCACTCACTGCATGAATCTACATGACCGCCCAATGCTGCAGTGCGACACTGCGCAAGGGCCCTAAGCGTTTTTTGCTGGTGAATGCCTGCCTGCAGGTCAGGCAGGGAAAAAGAAGCATCGCTGATAGCTGCATGGCGCAGCACATCGGCTACTTCGTACTGCGGCTGCATTGGGCAAACACTTTATCAAGCGGGCTATCAGGCAACTGATCAGGCGTCTGGCACACATGTAGGTATACCATGGTGCTTTCTATGTTGGCATGGCCCATCATCTTTTGCACGGTGATGATGTTTACACCATCTTCGAGCAAATGAGTGGCATAGGTATGGCGCAGCATGTGTGTATGCACTTCTTTGATGATGCCTGCTTGTTTAGCTACTGTTTTTACAGCCCACTGCACCCCGCGCTGGCTGTAGCGGCCATCAAAGCCTTTGCCTTCAGGATTGCCTGAGCCTTCGAAGAGAAAGGTTTTAGGATGTTGTGCTGCTATATATTTTTTGATGCCTCTTACCAGGTGTTGGCTAAGCGGAACATAGCGATCTTTGTTGCCTTTGCTTTGCACGATGTGTAAAAGCATGCGATCAAAATCGAGATGCTTTAGTTCTATGCCTCGCACTTCCATACACCGAAGGCCGCAGCCATACAGCAAACCAATGAGGATCTTATGCTTCAGTAGTTGCGCCTTATGTAGCATGGCCCATATCTCTTGCCTGCTAAGAATGACGGGTAGTTTTTCGGCACGTGCAATAGAAGGAAGATGCAAATGTTGGTAAGGCAGTCCTTCTGTCTTAAGCAGGAAGCGCAGTCCATAAACAGTGTGTTTGAAATAAGTTTGTGAAGGAGTATTGCTGCGTTGCTGCAGTTCGTAGAGATAATCTTTTACCTGTTCAGGATCAAGCTGAGTAGGCAGGCACTGAAAGTGAAGCGCCATAGCAGCCACATGACGGCTGTAGTTGTCGAATGTGCGTTGGCTTCGGCCAAGGATTGAAATGTTGCGCTCAAAGCGTTCAAGTAATGCTTCAAAGCCTGTAACTTCACGACAGGCACGGTTGAGGTACTTGTTATACCTTAATGCTTCCGGCGATTTTTTTTCGTTGCCATAAAAATTAGAATTGTTTGAAATCTAAATTTACGGATAGTCGCGGAAGGCTACCGTAGGTTTAGTTCAACAAAAGTATTTGCAAAAGCAGGGCTGGACAATGTAACATCAGCTATTTGCATGCATCAGCAGCGGTTCCGGCAGACGAGTTTCAATTTGGCTTTTAGTTGTTAACTTCATCCTCAGTTTTTCAATCGGCTTCAGTTGCCAGGCTGGACAATCAATGAATACCAGCAACCTCTAATCTCTTTAAAATTTTAATTCTGTGATAATAAATGGACACCAATTTAAACTTGTCTTCCCCACCCTTAGAATTGAATTTTGCACTAATAGTATTACATTTGAAATCTGTCCATCCTAAGCATCATCAAACATTATTTTAATGGAGAGTTTTTTTAATATCGCTGTTATATGGTTCATATTAGGTTTTATTTTTTTTGTACTTGAATTCGTATTACCTGGTTTAATCCTTTTCTTTTTTGCTGTTGGCGCATGGATAGTCGCAATTCTCTCTTTATTTATAGATTTGAATATCAATACTCAGCTTATCCTTTTCTTAGCCAGTTCTACTCTCACTATTCTTTTATTCAGAAAGTGGGTGAAAAAAATAATATGGACAAAGAAACATTCCACTGAGCTTGAAGATGAATTTTTGGGTAAAACCGGTAAGGCCGAAACATTTATTGGTCCTGGTCAAAACGGAAAAGTTGATTTTAAAGGGACCAATTGGGATGCACGATCAGAAGACATTATTGGGAAAGGTGAAAATGTAACCATTATCGGAAATGATAGCATTCTACTAATTGTAAAATCAACAAAACCTTTATTATGACGGCAACTACTATTATACTTGTTCTATTAGTCATATTCGTATTTATTGCATTTTTATCAACGTTTAAAGTAGTGCCGCAACGGTCGGCTTACATAGTGGAAAGGCTGGGTAAATATAGCCGTACCCTGGAGGCTGGCTTCCATATCCTTATTCCCTTTATTGATAAAATAGCATATAGGCAAAATCAGAAGGAACAGGCTATTGATGTTGCTTCACAAATATGTATCACGAAAGATAATATAGCTGTAGAAGTAGATGGTATTTTATACCTACAGGTAATTGATCCGCAAAAAGCTTCTTATGGAATTGACAACTATAAGTTTGCTGTTGTTCAAATTTCTCAAACCACCATGCGTAGTATTATAGGAAAGATGGAGCTTGATAAAACGTTTGAAGAAAGAGAAACTGTGAACGGAAGTATTGTGGAAGCCGTGGATAAAGCAAGCGGTCCCTGGGGAATTAAAGTATCGCGTTACGAAGTAAAAAACATTTCGCCTCCGCAAAGTATTAAAGATGCAATGGAAAAGCAGATGCGTGCAGAGCGGGAAAAAAGAGCATTGATAGCTGAATCGGAAGGTGATAAGCAAGCTAAAATAAACAGAGCAGAAGGCGACAAACAGGAAGCGATTGCTCGTTCTGAGGGGGAAAAACAACGCCGGATAAATGAAGCAGCCGGCAGGGCATCGGAAATTGAGCTGGTTGCTTTTGCCACTGCAAAAGGAATCCGGGAAATAGCCAAATCAATAAATGAGGAAGGGGGAATGAATGCGGTAAACCTTCGAATTGCAGAACAATACCTTACTGAGTTTGGCAAGTTGGCAAAGACAAATAATTCAATGATTGTTCCGGCAGATCTTTCTGATATAGCTGGGGTAATTTCAAGTATTACTTCAGTAATAAATAAATCAAAATTGGAATCACCACTTTCTATAGATAATACCAAATGAGTCTGTGCGTACAGCAGGCAGCTTGGCAATATGGCTGGGTGACGAATATATTCCCAGCTTTTTGCTCGATATTCTGCTTCAGATTCAGCAGCCGAATAACACCGAAAAATAGTATAAACAATGAACTTTCATTTATAGATTTAACTTCGGTTACGGTCTGACGATTTTCAAATACAGCCACATCGTCAACCCGTACGGTTGCCTGCTATGTTGGTAGACACGACAAAAAGCGATAAGTCCAATAATGATTGTTTGTGTCTCATTGAAAGTAAGTCCGCCCTTTAAACCGCTATCAGCAACAGTTCCGGCGGACGAACAATGCCAGGCAAAAGATCGTATCTTCAACTTTTAAAACAAAATCCAAGCTACAGTTCCGGGCTGGACGTTATAAAATCCCCCGACAGCAGAAATACTCAATCGTTAGCAGTTATTTTATTTGGAGACCTTACTCATTTTTAATGGACTACTTACAAAAAATAATAGGAGACTTTGAAATACACTCAGCAGAAGGAATTAAAGAATGCTTTGAAAACGGAGTTGACCCTAATCAGCTTCATAAAGGCAAACCTCTTATTTATGAAATGATAAATATGTATCTCCGAGGACCTAAATTTAAAGACTGTATTAAAACATTTGTAGACTTTGGTTTAAAGTTCGACGACAAAGTATTATTGGCAGTTTTACTTGATGACACAATTTTACTCGACAGACTTTTATTTGGCAACAAAGAATTATTACTTAAACCATATTCGTTAGATTGCACTTTTACACCGCTTTACGAAGCATCTCTTTTACATATTTGTGCTGAGTATAACCATTTGGCTTGTGCAAAAAAGCTTGTAGAATATGGGGCAGATATTAATGCAAAAGCAGGACTTGACGGCAACGGCTTCGGAGGACAAACCCCAATTTTCCATACTGTTAATCAACATGCAAATACTTGTATTGAAGTTATGAAATTTCTTATTTCTCAAAATGCCGACTTGATACTAACTGTTCAGGGACTTATTTGGGGAAAGAATTACGAATGGGAAACATTTATTCCTTCAGTCAATCCGATAAGTTATGCAATGATGGGGCTGATTAGACAATTTCAGAGGACAGAGGAACAGATTTATAAAGTGGTGTCGTTGTTACTAAAAGCAAAGTATGGGACAGATTATTTTCCAACGAACGTTCCAAATAAATATTTTAGCAGCTAGTAATGACAAGAAGTAAAACAACCGCTAACATTGGTATTGCCAAACGTTGCCCTCGACAATGGAACAATCAGCATATGTAATTTTTCTGTACAGCGGTTAGGGCGTGACGAATTAAGCCCAGCTTTAGTTCTTAATATTTATCTTCATCAATGAGCAAGGCAGCGGCTCCGGCGGACGAATTTCAAATTCCCACCCATCGGCAATACCTGCTCGTTCGCGGTTATGCAAACACTAAATACTAACTTTAATTCTACATGCAAAAAAAACTCATTGACAACTTCCCTTTTGTATTATACAAAAAAAGAATTTACGAGATGAATGAAATGAGCGTCCGTTGCCAACTCTTTTTTGAATGGATGAACACGCGCAGAACAGTTCGCGATTTTTCGGATAAAACCATTCCTGAAAATGTAATCGAAAACATAATTCTTTCTGCATCCACAGCACCTTCTGGCGCACACAAACAACCATGGACATTTTGCGTGGTGAAAAATCATGAAGTGAAAATGAAAATCCGCATTGCAGCCGAAAAAGAAGAAAAAGAAAGTTATGAAAACAGAATGACAGAGGAATGGCTTAGAGATCTGCAACCTATTGGAACTGATTGGCATAAACCATTTTTGGAAACTGCCCCTTATCTTATTGTTGTTTTCAAAAGAAGCTATGAGTTGGAAAACAATAATTACAAACATCAAAATTATTATGTAACAGAAAGCTGTGGTATTGCCTGTGGATTTTTACTTACTGCAATTCATGATGCGGGTTTGGTTGCATTAACACATACACCAAGCCCAATGAATTTTCTATCCAAAATATTAAACCGACCCGAAAATGAGAAACCATTTTTACTAATCCCTGTTGGATATCCTGCTGAAGAATGTTGGGTTCCTGATTTAAAAAGAAAAAATATTTCAGAAATCTGCGTTTGGATTTAGAATGACAACATGCGGCATATGTTCCCGGGTTGAACCTTGCATCATCTGGTAAGTAAAGGGCAGGGACGATCATGTTAGGTAGGCTCAAAGCCTATGCCGATTTACGGTCATATTCTTCCCTTTGTTCTTTCTGTATCTCTTTATCTTTCCATAAGGAATTTATTAAAATGTAAATAAGGAACCGGTTTGCTACTATGCTGGCTGGACCTAGTAACAATCGGCTTCAGTCCGCTATCAATCAGCCTCAGTTTTGACTGAACGAGTAATGAAATGCCTGTTCCTTTATTTCATACCTATTGCCTTGCTTAGCATTTCAGGAGTGATATTAGAAAGACCGTGGTGGCCTATAATTCTTTTAACCTTAAGCTTATTTTTTTGAACATAGCGGTTAAAGTCCCTCGTTATTTCTATGGCGGGGGTAATAACAGCATCTTCAGGCACACTATACAGATCGCCCTGGTAAATGATCTGCTCTTTGGGTAGGTACACAAACGACATCCCCTGTGCATGCCCGTTTTTTATTTCGTGTAACTGTATTTCATGGTTCGAATCTTTCAACACCTTTACTTTATTAAAAGTCTGAAAGTTGCCAGGCCTATAATTTTTTGCCAGCTCGTCTTTAAAATGGCCGCTCTTATCTTCTATGAGTGTTTTAATGGGATCAACTGTCGGAGGTGTGGTAATGATCGTTGCTCCTTCTGAAACCCATGTGCGGATGCCGTTTACATGGTCGTTATGAAAGTGAGAAAGGTGCACATATTTAATGGGTTTATTGGGGACTGTTTTATGAATGATGTCTGCAATTACTTTTGTCGTTTCTGAATTGAGCGGTGCTTCGGTTACAAAAATATGATCATCCATATTTATAAACAACACATTTCGGTCTCCTCCTATTCCTTCAATAAGAAAAACATCTTTGGCAATCTCTGTTGTTTGAATTGTTTTAGCCGGACCTGCAATAGTGTAGTCTGAAGGAACATCAAGCAATCTTACGTTGAAAGGTGTATTGGTCTCAAGCGTTTTAATGCGGTCAACTGTTGTGAGCACTTTATCTATATAAGTTTCTATTTGCATTGCGTAGTTAAGATTGTTACTGTTTGTATAATCAGAAAACAACTGCTCAAACAGTTTACCGCCCTGCACTCTTGAAATTTTAGAAAGCAAATCATCTTTACCAAAATAGTAATCGATCTTTAAACCGTTCCGTAAATTCCTTGTAATATGTTTGCCCTCATTACCGGTACCCATACTTAAAGAATCACCCGACTCTTTCACTGCTTTGAGATTATAATATGGGAAAAAAGCATTTGCAAATGCGAAGGAATTTTCGAACACTCCTTTGCCGCTTTTAAGCATCTGTCTGCCATTGCGGCTTTGATTCACATCATAAAACCACCTGGTCGTATCCTTACCCACTGTTGCAAATATAAATTCGTATCCGCCGCCATATCTCCCTATGGTTTTCGTAAAATATCTTTTATTTGTGAAATCAAATTCTGCGTAAGCTTCATCGTTGGTTGCAACAGGCTTAGTAAATGAATAATTCTGCCATTTATTATGATTCTTTCTTGTGGTAGTAAAACGAAGTGTTTTCACATCCTTCCACGGACCGTTCTTTTCTAATAATTCATCAAAAACATCTTTTGCTGATTGCCCATAGGCTAAGTTACAGGCAAATAAAATTATCAGAAGGGTTCTTAACATTATTATCTTATATAGGATGAATTGCAACTAAGTAATCCTACTTTTAATAATGACCTATTGTAATTGGTAGGAAAGGCAACATTCAGGGGTTGAATGGATCTGCACATATAATCAACACTTTCAAGTTATTTAACGACAAGCATCAGCTCTCAGTGTGCAGCGGCCGCTTCTTTGTCTTGCCGGGGTAGATTCCGGGTAGTACAACTATATAAGTGTACCATGAACAATACCAACATACAAAAGTTAAGCAGCAATTATACAACAATGGTAGATTAACCAAACAAAACGCTAACGTGCGATACATGAAGCAGCCCGCGCGTGCTTGTTTTCGCTTGTGGGTATATAGTGAACAGGATTACAGGTTGACCGGTAGATTTGATTATCCTAACGACATAACAAAAAGCATACGGGTAATGTAATGATAGGCAATGAGGATGTTTTTTGTAGTTTCGGGTAATTACACAAATACAAGCGTTGCACGCAATCAATGAAAGCCTTTGCTGGATCCTTCCAAAAATTTAAATTCATTTGTTTATTTTATCTGCTTTCGTGAAAATAAAAGCCCACCAAATCAATACAATTTGCAAAGGGAGCCTAATAATTGTTATCCATAAATTTGGGCTGGATTCTTTCCAGTGAGTAACCGCCATGTAAATGTTAGCAGGAAAAATGGCGATCAGCAATAAAATTATGCACCAGGCAGCTGCCCTTTGGGTTGCAGGAACTAGCAGCAAAAGGCCAAAAAGTATTTGGCAGATACCGCTAATAATCACAAGTTCATTATGCCATGGTAACCAAGGTGGCATAATTTTCAAGTAAAATACTTTATGCCAAAAATGATTAATACCTGCAGCAACATATAAGAACGCCATTATAAAAAGGGAAGCTCTCTTCATTGATTAAAATTAAGCTTCGGAGTTTAGAATTAACTGCGCCCCACAAAAGGTGTTGCTCAATTGCTGCGACAGGAAGGATAATTCAGCATTTATTTCTATATTAGGAAGAGGTTAAGGCCGGTAAAAAGAGACGCGCCGGGGAAGAAAGAGTGACCCGTTAAGAAATTAAATAACACGATTAAACACTGCAATAATTTGTTCTGTTGTTGAAAGCAGTAAAGAAAAAGAGGCGATACAACAAACTTGTTCTTTCAGTTACTTGATCCTTCCGTTTTCATTTTCTAAAGCCGATGCACGGCTGCGTGGGCCTTTTATACTACTGTCTGCAAACTTGAAGGTGAAATTTAATCGTACCATTCTTGTTTCATAATAGCCATAATTTCTCAGGTAAAATCCATCATAAGATTGCTCTGAATTAGATTTGCTTCCCTTGTAAATATCAGTAACGGCCAGGCGAATGGTTCCTTTATTATACCAAAAATTCTTTTGCAATCCCAAATCAATACCGCTGTTTTCACGGCTCCTGGCATTGGCGCCACTTAACCTCTTCGTAACATAATATCCCGATACTTCCGCTGTCATTTTATACGGCAATTTAAATATTTGCTGCATACTCATTCTTCCCGCCAGTTGCTTTAGGTTAAAGTTTCGATGCTGGTCGAAAGCAATTTTATTACGCAGATGATAGAGGATGCCGTTAAATGTAATGTTCCACCACCTGGCTGGTGTAATGTTTTGAGTGAGTGTTAGAGAAGCGTTTTCCTGAATACCAAGATTTCTTGGCACAAACACGATCTTTTGAGATTCCACCGTATCTGTGATCCTGGTACTGTACTGATCGGCACGCGAAAAGGCAAGGCTAATAACAGTGGAGCTTTTATAAACATACTGCAAAGAAAGCCGGTGCGTTAACTGTGGCTGAAGAAAAGGATTTCCCTGCCAGAAAGAAAGTTCATCCAACAGATATACAAATGGGTTAAGATCCTGGTAAGCAGGCCGGTCAATACGCCTTGCGTAACCAATAGAAAAACTGTGGTTTTCAATCGGTTTAACAGAAGCGCTAAATGACGGGAAAAGATTGGTGTAATTTCGCCTGATGTTTTCTGTTGAATCAGTACCGTTCATTTTAAAATACAAGGAGCCATCAGAAGGTGAATTTTCCAACCTCAAGCCTGCCTGTAATACCCATTTTCCAAACGATTTTTTATAATTGATATAACCGCTGCTGATCTGTTCTGTAAAATCAAAAACATTTGAACGGCGTTGATCCATGCTATCCTTGTTAGCTATCACATGAAAAAATTGGGCAGCGTTACCTGCCCGTATATCCGAATATTTTGCTCCTGTTTCCAGTTTGCCTTTCCAAAGATCAGTGGCATAGTCAACCTTAAACGCTTTAAGGTTGATATCAATCCCATTAAATGACCGGTACAAATTCTGATTTAAAATAGTGTTTTGATTGTTGGTATAAATATTGGATTGCAGGTTTTTATTGTTTTTTTTAAACGATCCGTAATCAACATCTATATTAATAATACTACCGGCCGCATCCTCATATTTATAATTAAGGTTTAAGTTGTAGCGTTCAGTTTGTTGATAATAATAATCATTTACTGCATCCAGGGTTTGTTCAATCACGGGTGAAGATTGCCCACTGACGTCTGTTTTGGTACGGGTAATTCCGCCACCAAAAACAAAATTGCCAGTTAACAATAACCCGATCGTATTCTTCTTATTGATGTCGTAATCAACGCCTATTCTTGTTCCCATATTTTTCCGCTTGTCGGTATCGTCTGTAAAACTATTATAAGCCTTGCTTAGCTGAATACGGTCTGAGCCATAAACATAATTATAGTGGCCCACAAGATGGTTGTAGCTGCCATAAATATTGTATTTGTTTCTTCTGTAGTTAAAAGAAAGATCGCTGTTTTGTTTTAGGCTGACACCGTAAGAAATACCCGAGGTCAGCATTCCGTTAAACCCTTTAATGTTTGATTTATTTGTTTTGATATTAATGATACCCGCAGATCCGGCAGCATCGTATTTAGCGGTGGGGCTATTTATAATTTCAATTGATTTAATGCCGGAAGAAGGCATTGATTTCAGCAAATCAATAATTTCTTTTCCAGACAGATAGGTTTGTTTGCCATCTAATAAAATCAACGCTCCTCCCCTTCCATTTAAAGAAATAGCGTTGTCATTATCAATATAAATGCCTGGTGCATTCTTCAGCGCTTCAAGAGCGCTTGCACCTTGTGCTGTTATGCTCTTTGATACATTGTAAACAATAGTGCCTCCATCCAGTTCAACCAGGTTTTGTCTAGCTTGTGTTACTACTACTTCATCTAATGCAGACCTGATTTCATTTAATTGAACGGTACCAAAGTCTTTATTTGCAAGCACAAACGTTTCCGATTTATATGTTGAATAGCCTGTGTAACTCACTACTAAAGCATAGCTCCCTTTAATGTTATAAAAAAGCTGGAAATGTCCGCTGCTGTCCGCAACATTTTTGGTAACTACTAAATTTTCCCGGTCCACTAATAAAACAGTGGCCGCGGATAAGGGTTGTTGCGCTACTCCAACAACTTGCCCCTTTATATAGTTTTGGGGCGCCTGGCAAAAAGAACTATTAATCTGAAAAACTATAAACGCAAGTAATGATAATATTTTAATCATGTTGATTGAAGATAATGCGTTGCCTGCCAGCATACAACAAAGAAATAGGGAATCCAAACATAATCCAAAAAAAATGAATAAGTCGTTAATATAGATTCTTTTGACATCTGGAAAATTTTAGGAGATCCCTTTCCCGACGAGTCGCCACACATAGCCTTGGACGTTATGGCACAAACGCACAATAGGTGTTTGGTATATGGCGGCCGATGCACCTGCCTGCCGGCAGGCAGGTCTATTCTCAACTTTTTTCTCGCTATTCGGTTCCAGTTCCCGCCGCCGAATAACGCCAGACAATAGAATAAATATTGAACTTTTATTTATACATTTAGCTTCGGCTTCTGGCTGTGCGAAAATTTTCTTATCAAAGCGAGTGTATTTGAAATCTAAATTCAGATATTGGATATTTCTACCGGCCGCCTTATTTATTATTGTGACTGGGTTTTTAATATTTGCGATTTATGAACTGACAAATAATGGAGATATTCATCCTGCTGCAGTACTTGCTTTTATTGTATTCTTTGGAATAATCTGGATATGGATTGTTTTCGGAGAGTTAAGAACAAAAGTTGTAAAAGTTGAACTTTATGAAAATGAAATTATCTTATCCCGGTATTTTGGAATTGGAAAGAAAGAAGTTTATAGGGTGCCTGAATTCGAAAAATTCGAAATTTCACTGGTTCCGTCAAAATATGACACATACGAATTTTTGTCTTTAGTTTCCAATGGGAAAAAAGTGATCCGGCTTTCCAGTTATTATCATAAAAACTATGCTGATTTAAAATTTGCCTTAATTGCCCGACTAAAAGATCCTGGACAAAGGCTTTGAGTTGATTCCCGAGCAAAAAGAAATATTTAATCGAATTAATTTGCGTAATTGATTCGCACAACATCAGCATTTGAACAAGGGCGGGAGCATTTTGCTTGAACAAATAAATTTACTGATCGGTATCTATGGATAAGTATCTTTAATCAACGCCTGGATTTGTTGGGCATTTGTTTTTCAAATACACATGCTTCATATAGTTAGTCATTAGGTGCAAGCGTAACGCACGACAAAACAAACGTCAACAGGCAGACTAAACGGAAAAAGTAAACCAATTTGACAGGTTTTAAACGACATAATGAGCATATTTTTAAATGAAACAAGTAATTCTAGCGACAACTATTTTCCTTTTTTTGGTAAATAATTCTGTTGCTCAAAATTTCGACCTGGGAAGTTGGAACATTTTAAACCTAAAATATAATATTGATAAAAAATGGAGTTTATTTGGAGAAGCCCAATTGCGTTCATTAAAATTTTATAACAACTTCCACTACTACGAATACAAAGCAGGAGTTAATTACAAGTTCCACGATAATGCTACCTTTTCTCTTGGAGCCGGAAGTTATCAGACCTTTAAAGAAGGCGGTAATTTCGCTTTACCCAAAAACAACGATGAATTTAGAATTTGGCCTCAAATAATTATTTCCCAATCGTTGGGTAAATTTAAGATAGAACAGAGATACCGAGCAGAGTTTAGATATTCAGGTAATGGTTATCGAAATCGTTACAGATACAGATTAGGTTTATCCTATCCATTTGGCAAAGAAAAAAACACTTATAAACCTTACCAAATTATTGCCAGTAACGAGTTGTTTTTTACTGACAGAGAACCATATTTTGAAAGAAATAGAATGTTAGTTGCTTTCAATTACAAACTTTCAAGATCAAAAACATTACAAGTTGGTTATTTACACCAATTCGACTACAAAATAAACGATGAAACAGGACGAGACTTTTTACAAATCGGTTTCTTCATTGAACTATTCAAAAAGCATTCTAAAAATTCAAATTATGACATAGAATTAAAAGACAATTAATACTTTAATTATGAAACACCGACGTTCAATTATTATGACTGACACCGGAACTCTAATTACAGCGGCAAAATGGTACTTGAAAGATAACCACAGCTAGTGGGCTGACAGATATTTAAATGAGCGAACTGGTGAAAACTTCCTCTATACTTACACACAGAATGATTACAATCTGTTTCCCCGGTAAAACATCTTATATGCAATTCTTGACAAGGTTGAAACCTTAGTCGAACAAAAACCCATTGTTTTTAAATGGCTTCTGTTCCAGGCTGACCTAACAATGAAGTCCAGCACCGCATAAAACCGATAAACGTTATGCGTCATTCCCACTATTCCGGTAATCAGAATTAAATTTTTTGGATAAGGGAAGATAAAAAAGGAAAAAATGAATGGATCAAAATGAAAAATGTGAACCATTCATTTCCAAAACATTAAAAAACGTTAGTCAGAACCTTATTTACTCACAGCCACTTTCTTTGATTGCCTTCCAATTGATGCTCGTTTTATATTTTTCCTGCTGGATGTGGATGGTCCTGCATATTACGGTCAAAGTTTACCATCATTTCAGTGCAAAGTTTACCACTCATTTTGGGTCTGTAATAGCTGATGTAAGTTAGTTGTTTTTATTTTGCCTTAATGACTCACCTTTCAATTCTATTTTGTGTGCGTTGGCTGTCAGTCTGTCGCAGATTGCATCTGCAAGAGTTGGTTCATTGATGTATTCATACCATTTTTTTACTGGTAATTGTGATGTTACTATGGTTGCTCCTTTTGCAAACCGATCTTCCAGTATTTGCAGCATTGTTAACCGCATATCATGAGTGAGGGGCTGTAAGCCAAAGTCATCTATGATTAATAGCGGAGTTTTTGCAATCATGTTAAGCCAGCGGATATAGGTGCCATCTAATCTGGCTGCGGCTAGGGCTTCAATAAACCGGTTCATAGAATAATACAAGGTGCGGTGGCCTAGAAGGCAAGCGTTTCTTCCCATTGCACAAGCAAGATAACTTTTGCCACATCCTGTAGAACCGGTTATGAGCAAGTTCTCTGATTTCTCAATAAAAGATCCATCTGTCAGCATCGCCAGCATGTCTTTGGTGATTCCACGGCCAGGTGTACAATTAATTTGCTCCGGTGTGGCATTGTAACGGAGTTTAGAGAGTCGTAAGTAGAGTTGCGTTCGTTGATACACCCGGTAACCTGCTTCTGCTTCAGTCAGGGTGGCAATAAGGCAATGAGGTTCAGGATGTTGGTGCACAGGTTGCTTGAGGATGGCCTCATAGCGTTTAGCCATCCCCAATAGCTTTAGTTCCTGTAATTGTTCGAGCGTACTTTGTTGATTCATGTTGTTGTTTTTAAATGATAAATAAGAGATTACTGATAGGTATCGGGACCACGAAGATTGGAGTGGTCGGGAAGCTTAAACAGATCTATTTGCGGATCTGGTGGAAGTTGATCCTGATTGCGGATAAGAATATTCTGGATCGTTCGGTAATTGAATATGCTTCCCGCCAAGGCCCTGGTACAAGCGGCTTGGAGCCGGTGGGAGCCGTACTCTTTATGCAGCCTCAAAATACCCCGACAGGCATTGTATGTTTGTTCTGTGTAAGCTCTGGTTTTTAACACTTCGTCCATATAGCGTTGTACTGCGGAGCCAATCAGTACGGCCTGCTCCAGACATTAGAAACACCAAATGTCGAGAGTAAATTGTATCTCGGAAATGGTAAAAATCAACCTTTAATTGTTGGACTTGGCGGATCGGAAGGTGGCAATGCTTGGACAAGCGACTACTGGAAAAAAACAAGAGACCAGTTTATTGAAAAAGGCTACGCCTTTTTAGCTATTGGCTATTTTGGAGCATCAGGAACACCAGATACATTAAACAAAATTTCCATTGAGAATGTGCATAATGCAATATTAGTAGCTACAAGAAATTCCAATATCAATAAAAAGAAAATTGCAATCATTGGCGGCTCAAGAGGCGGAGATTTAGCACTTCTATTAGGTAGTTACTATCAAGACATCAAATGTGTGGTAGCAATTGTCCCAAGTCATGTTGCCTTTCCCGGGCACACAAATCACTTTACTACTTCCGCCTGGACATACCAAAATAAAGAATTGCCTTTTGTGCCAGTAAATGAGGATGCTGTTCCTTTTTTGATGAAAAGAGATTTAAGAGGAACTTTTGAGGCGATGCTAAAGGATAGTGTTGCGGAAATAAAATCTTTAATAAAAGTTGAAAAAATTAAAGGACCGATTTTACTTATTTCTGCTACTAAGGATGACCATGCGCCCACAACTTCAATGTGTGAAAAAATGGTTACAAGACTTAAAACTAACAAGTTTAAGTATCACTTTGAACACGTTGCTATTGAAGGTGGACACACAGAACCATTAAAACATTTTGAATTAATTTTCAAATTTATTGAAACTAATTTTGCAAAGAAATAAGCAGACGACAAAAAATGCCCACAGCTAACAACTAAGATAATGTTTCATTTGCAGCCAATACAAGAGAATAATTTTCACTCATGCGGTGGGTATTATGACTAGATCCGTTAATAACAATCCCTTGAGGTAGAAGCGGGTGTCAGAAAAAAATTTACCCAATTCGACTGAAGATCGAACACAATAACTCTTTCGTTTTGTAATACACAGGAATAATGCTTTCTTAAATATTGATTTAATTCAATATAATGATCCAGGTACCAGAATGCTGGCCAGGCAAAAACTAAGAAATTTACCTTATTAATGCGCTGACGTTCAATTTCGCTGATCGCAGAGGCATCATCCCGAGGCTCTCCATTATACACTCCATTTTTCTCAGTAAAAGGAATACAGTAGCGTCCTTCGAGTATACCGCTGCTTCCAAAGTTATTACCATCAATTAGTATCAAAGTTTCCCCTGAGCGAACGCAGACTGAGATATCCTGCATGGCGAGGTATATCTGGTGGTACCATGAATCACGAGGCCATTTTTTAGAATCAATGAAGAAATTTTTCTGTGCAAGATGGTGGCTTAATATTTCACAAGACAGCTCAAACCAGAAAAAAAATTGTTTGAAGTATTGATCCAAGGGCTTCAATGTGCTATTTCTTCCATGTACTCTGTAGCACCCATAAGGTTCTGGCAGACTTCTGATTGTGCCAAAGACGGGTGCCAACGACGATAGAAGATAGTCACTACACCCGTTCTTAAATTTGTTTTCTGGTAAAGGAAAAACATTTTCTAAATACTTTCGAGACCATACTATACCGCTGGAAGGTGGGCTATACTCAGGCCCCCCGCTGTGATTGGGGCCTTGTTTTATCAATTCAGTCAAATAATCCCCGTCAGCCAGAGGAGCCGCAGGAACTATAGTACCAGTTCTTATTCCCTCATCATCAATTTTCAACATGGCCCAATGTACTTTCACCACCTGTGGATCTACAAAACATCCCACGGCTTTCTCCAGAGCAGTGGGAAGCAATATATCATCTGAGTCCAGGAAGATAATATAGGTGCCAGTACAATTAGTAAAGCCAGTATTAATTGCTGAAGTCTGACCATTGTTTTCTTTAAAGATGCCAATTATTGTTTTACCGAATTGTAAGATGATTTTTTTCGAATCATCGATGGATCCATCATCAACCACAATCACTTCAACGTTTGGATAAGTTTGATTGAGGGCACTATTTATCGCATCTTTTATATAACGTTCGTAGTTATAATTCGTTATAATTATACTTACCAGTGGATCCCTAATCATTGAAAAGATTTCTGTTTTTTTGACGAAGCTTCAGTTATTATGAAAGAAAAAAAACCGTGTTTTTAGCATCATGCCCACGACATATTCTGCTGAATCACCTTTGCAGGTGCGCTTGCCACAAAGCAACCAGGACGCACCTCACAAGTAACCACCACCTCCGGACCTAGGATGACTCCATCTCCTATTGTTACTCCCTTTAAAATAATTGCCCTGATTCCAATCCATAAATGGTTGCCCATCCGGATTGGCTTAGTGATTCGGCTGGCTTTTATTCTATCAAGATGTAGTGTTAAGTTCATAATGAATACCACTATAACCTTGTCAACAAAGTTTGTAATACTGTTTTCGCATCAAAGTATTCTTCTGCAATTGCTCTTGCACTTTTGCAGTGTCCCTGGTAGTCATGGTTTATAGTTTCTATAGCAGCTAACGATTCGTCTATTGACGAGAAAGAAAATAAGCCATGACCTGTTTGAAGAAGCTTTGAAAAGCCAGTGTCCTGCACAATTACTGGTCTTCCTGATGCGAGGTAGCTACAACTTCTTTCACTAAACCAACCGCTTTTGCTAACTACATAACCATGTTTGGCTACACTCCATTCGCCTTTAGATTCTAATATATATGCCTGGTAAGACTCTGGAGTAAGTGAAATGGAAAACGGATCAATAACATGCCAGCCTTCTGCAATCAATTTCGGCCTTGGAGCAGTGGTACTTCCTAAAGCCAGCTCAAAAATCTCCAAACTTTTTTTGGGTAAATCAATGAAAGCGTCAAACGAAGATGACTTCATCCCGAATTTTTCTCCATTAAAAGCCCTTATTTTATAGCTGTCCCATTGCATTACAGTTGTCCATTTATTGTTCTTGTTAGCTACACTAGAATTACTCCATGCATTCATCACAACAGGTTGCCTCGTCGGAAGCCATGCAAATCCATCATCTGGAATAAGGCAATCAGCCTGTCCGAAATTTTCACCGAACGAGAAAAACCGATTGTGTTTTTTGGCAATGTCCATCGCATGTTTATCCGTTAAATGGCGGATCTGTGTAAATGCCGGATCGGTGTCAATAAACACCCGTAAAGGAATCTTTTGAAAGTGTTCGCGCAGAGGATCAACACCTGAAAGATTAATAAAAATATCAGCATTAGAAATAAAATTTTCAACTTCTTTTTTAGACTTTCCAAGCCATGTATTAGAATGATAGTCAAAATAGGCCCACTTATTTTTCAAATTATATTTCTCGAATACTCCTTGCAAAAAATCCAGCCCATAAGATGGATCAATTGTTAGTTGAAAAGTAATTGGATTGTAGCAAGCAGCATAGTCGTGACTATCTTCTACAAAAAGAATATCGTATCCCAACTGCTGTAATCCAAGAACATACTGAAGGTGATGCCACACCATACCTCCCATTGGTCCGCAAATAATGTAACCAGCAACAACAATTCTGGGTTTGGTGGAGTGTAACATGGTATTATAATCTAACAGATGTTTGAGTGAATTCAAATGCACCAATGCCATAACCTTCACCAAAAGTTATAGAAGCTCCGTTTATATCTTCCTTCAAAGGTGTCAGTTTAAAGTCCTGCGTAAAGTCTATACCCTTATCGATAAGAGGAGAGATGGACTTTAGCGGGTAAAGAAGAAAGCCCTTCTTATCGGTCGCAGTTGCCTGATGAAAGTTCATCATCTCAAATTCAGGGTTCAAGTAGCGCCTATGAACTTTGTCCCCCAATTTTCCCTGGGGTACTACATAAAGTAAAGCAATCACTAAGAGTACACTAAGAAATAAATATCTAATTAGCTTTTTCAGTTTGAGTGTCATATTTGTCGTCGCTAACATAAAAGTTTGGGCAGGTGTGATTACTTCCAATTATTTATCGTTTGGCGTCAAGTACTTTATGATGCGTGCGGGGCTTCCGGTAACTACAGCATAAGGAGGCACATCAAAATCTACTATGGTTTTGCAACCAACCACACAGCCTCGTCCTAATCTAACTCCTGGTAAAATGACCGAATCAAATCCAACCCAACAATTGTCTTCTAAAACTATTGGCGACGCCTCGCCAAAGAAAGGATATTTGCGGCTGGGATCATCTGCGGTCTTCCTAAGAATAGCACCTCTAGCTTCAACAGATAACATAGATGCATCTAACCAGGAGTCGGTCAGCACGGAGCCCCACGCCAGCATACAATGATCACCGATAGTAATTTGTTTTTTACAAATCAGGGTAGTGCCGTTCAGTATTGTAAACTTTCCGACTTTTATCTTCCCTTCTTCCGATACAATTAAAGAAGAACGGTCATAACAGCCACTTGCTTCATCAATGGAAAGCGCTTCGGGCTGTGTGGAATTAAAGCCAGCAAAACCATAAGAAGTATCGATATAAACATTATTTGCAATTGCTACATTCGATGGAATTCCACGACTGTACCAATCGTGATCAATATGAAGGCGGTTGTCTGCACCAAGCGTTCCAATTTGTGTGTAGTTCTCTCTCATTGTTACTGGCTTGTTGGTTTTGCAGGATTGCCGGACACGGTTACGCCGGCATCAACATCGTCTGTTACTAAGGCACCAGGTTGGATGATGGCGCCAGCGCCAATACGCACCCCCTTTAAAATAGTTGCATTAAAACCGATCCATACATCATCGCCAATAACTACGGGTACTGAACGCATGACTGGCCTGTCCTTAGGATTGCCAATGGGAGAAAGCGCAATCGTATCAGCAAGCCGCAGAGCGGGATCAAGCGGATGAAAATCAGAGTCTGCAATGGTAACACCGCCTGCTATAAAAACTCTTTTACCGATGGTAATTTTTTCGGCACAAACCAAAGAAGCATTTGTCAAATAAGAAAAATCTCCGATCTCGATCATTCCTTTTTCTTCAGTTGATATAGCGGTTCTCCAAAGCGTAACATTATTACCAACTTTCAATGCAACAGGTAATGAAGAAAAAAAATACTGAAAAGAGAATGAAGATTCTACAACAGTGTTCTCACCAACTTCAATGTTGGAAGGGATAGTTCCAACAAACCAATCATTCGGTATTTTTTCTCCTCCAATCAAAGGATATAATAACTGTTGTCCAGGCATAACAGGAATATTTTTAAAATATTTTTTTTCAAAAACCTCACCACATAAAAAGAAAACAATTTATAGTTGGGCTAACAGTTGGCTTAATACCTTCGTACTGTCAAAATATTCATTTGCTATTGCTTTGGCAAATAAACTCTGTTGTTTATATTCCTTATTAATTTTTTCAATGGCCCCTGTAGCACTTGTCATATCGTCAAACGCGAAAACTCCTTCACCAGAAGGAATGATCTTCGACCAGCCTGTATCCTGCGTTACCACCGGCTTTCCCATTGCCAGGTAACAGGCAGACCTGCAGGAAAACCATCCTGTACGTGCCTTGACGTAAGTGTGCTTAGCGACGGAAAATTCGGCGTATGATTGATCAATAAAATGCCGGTATACACTCCAGTCACCTGCAATTTCGGCTGGGTCAAGAACTTCCCAACCCGCTCTTTCAATTTCTTGTTTTGAAAAAAATTGCTCAGTACCTCCCGGCTTATTTATCACTGCCGAAAAGGTTGCGCTTGTTATCAAATTAGGGATTTTTAAAAATCTATTAAACTCAATATCCTTTTGTCCCCATTCTTCATCTTGATAATTTAATACCTTTGCGGCAGACCAGTTCATAACTGTTGTAAAAGAAGAACGGTTTATATCAAAGCCATTCTTAGGTTTCCAATATTCCAAACAAACAGGCTGGCGTGTGTTTTTCCAATTGAGTCCACAATTGGGAATGCGGCAATCATCAGAATTAATATTTTCTCCAAAAGTAAAATGATAATTATGTGCATCTATCATTTGCCGCAAGCCAGGCTCCCCCGGTGTAAACATTTGTTGCGACAAATATTGTATCTGGGTGAACATAGGATCAGAATCAATGAGCACACGTGCCGGGATCTTTAGATATTCATCACGCAAAAAAGTGGAACAGGAAATATTTACAAACACATCTGCCGTAGCACAAACTTCTTTTATCTTTTCTTCTGTCATTCCAAAACATTTTCCTGATGCCTCATCGCGGTAAGCCCAATGATCTTCAAAGCCAAAATATTTCATTACGGTTTCAAGATGTTTAACACAAGATGAAGCATCTGTATAGTCACTTCCGGTTTTTTGATAAATGGGATAGAGTTTTGTGTCTTCAATATAATAAACATCATGACCCAATGCTTTAAACCCAACAGGGTATTGAACATAATCCCATGTTACGCCGCCTGCAGGCATTACGCCAATAAAACCTCCAACAATGATTTTTAATTTTTGCATACTAATCATTTGCTCCAATAAGCCATTTTTCTGTAGAGACATCTGATTTAGAAAATCTTTTTTTGTCTAATAGGTGAACAGCAAAAGTAAAATTATAATTTTCCTTATCGAAGCCTATTACTTTCAACTTTTCTTCAAGCAGCGATGTAGAAAGTATTGACAGTTTAAAATCTTTTCCGGTATCAGTTTTTGATTGTAAAAGTTCATGCTGCGCTGCATTGCATGCCGATTGCAATGTAATCATTAATTTTTCCTCATTATTTAAAGTAAGAATGTCACCAATGATCCATTGGTGTTCCTGAGGTTTAAAATGTAATGAATAAACACCAATCAGCTGGCTTGCATTGTACACCCCTTTGAGCTTATAAAGCCCATGGCGCATGTTGATCTTCCATTGATAGAATGCAGAGTTTTTGGTTATCATGCAGAGATCATCTTTAAAACTAAGATTCCATAATTCATCAATTGAAGGATCGGATGAATTAATATTCTCAACCTTGGTAGAAATATTTATTGGAGTAGCTTCGTTTCCTGTTAGTTTATAACTCCATAAGGGCAACTGTCGCACTTCAAAAGGCATAACCCGTGAAAGCTTACTCCACCTCGGATCAGGAATAAGATAAATAAGTTCAGCATCTTTTTCTTTCGCCTCTTGAGCGCCTTTATGATATAATTTTAAAATTGGGTGTTGCCCTGTCAATAAACTCGTAACCCCAAATTTTTCCCGGAAACTTTCTTTAAACACAGCACCAAAAGGGCGATAACATTTTACATCATTACCATTGACACTAACATTCACCGGAAGAAAACAACATAGTCCAACAATTTCATTTACGTCATCATCTATCGCCAACATCATAATTGGTTCTCCAAATGGACTGCTGCAAAATCGAAGATCGAATTCACTTCTGTCCATTGTGGTTTCCCAACCGGAATTTTCATTCCAGAATTTTATGATCTGATATATTTCATCAGTAACGAAATTTTTATACGTGATATTCATGTGTCTGTTTTATTTAATCATCCGGCATAATGAACCATTCTTTGTTGTTTTGCATTTGCCCATCTAAAAAATAGTAAACAAATGCAAACCTGAAATCAATTTTATCATGTGAAATAGAATTCAGAACTTTATTAATAAACGGGGTTTGCATTAATTTGATTTCTGTAAATGTGTGCTGCTGATCATCAGCATTATTTTGATGTACCCATTGAACAGTAAGTCTTACAACTGATTCCATTTCTTCGATGCTTCTTGCCAAAAGGTCAACCACCAATCCTGAATCTTTCTTAATAACTATATATCCTTTTAGTTGATGATTCGTTTTATTGCGCATTTCAAAAAGTATATGTGGAGCTCTTTTCCACTTAAGCCATTTTGAATGTCTTACAACTGCACATTGAATTGAGAGTGAAACAATAGCATCATCCCAAAGCTGTTCGTACTCTTCATTGAAATGCCCAGACTGCAAATAATAATTTCCCAGATGCTCATTAGGAAAAATGTTATCGGTATCTCGCTTTATTCTAAGGCAATCATTAATGGCGATTGATGCTGCGGGCAAGCCATACTTAGGAAAAGTCTTTACCGCTGCCACCCATCCAAGAGATGGAAGAAAATAAATAATTTCATGATCATTTTTTTTTGCCTCCTGTATTCCAAAACGGAACATTGCATAAGCAGGATGATCAAAGTGCTTAATATCAAATTCCCTGAAATCATTTTTAATGATCGGGGCCATAACACGGTAAGCATTTTTTTCACCTCCGTCTATATAAACTTTTGAAGGCACAAATATCATTTGTCCAATCACACCATCCAGAGCATCTTCTGCAACAATTATCATGCAGTTACCGTAAGGTGTGTTCATATGCCATTCATAAAATTGTTGCCTGGTAATTGCACCCCACCCTGAATTTTTTTCCCATAACTCCAATACTTTCTCCAGGTCGCTTTCTATAAAAATGCGATACGAAAGTTTTATAGCGGTTTCATTCGATGTACTTATCATTAAGTTATATGTTGATACTTATAAAGACCTGCGTACACTTTATTTTCTTCCAGTAAACTTTGGTGTGTTCCTCTTTCCACTACTTTTCCATCGTTTATAGTGATGATCAAATCTGCATGCTTAATGGTAGATAAACGGTGGGAAATGAGAAAAACTGTTTTCCCTTTTGAAAAATCATTTAATGCCCCAAAGATTTTCGCCTCTGTCAACGCATCCATCGCTGATGTTGGCTCATCCATAATTAAAATAGGTGCTCTTTTTAGAAATGCTCTGGCAATAGCAATACGCTGTTTTTCTCCCCCTGATAAAGATGAACCGGATTCTGAAATAATCGTATTATATCCTTCTGTAAGCTTAGATATGAATGCATGTGCCTGTGCGCCTTTTGCTGCTTCCACTATTTGTTCAAATGAAGCTTCAGGATTTCCAAAAGCAATGTTTTCACCTATGGTCATCGGAAAAATAAAAGGCTCCTGTAATACAAGGGAAATATTTTCGCGCAGAGACTGGATCTTCAAATCCGCAATATCCACTCCGTCTAATAAGATGGAACCTTTTATTGGATCATAAAAACGAGTCAATAAAGATATAAGAGAAGTTTTGCCGGTGCCAGTTGGCCCAACAATAGCAACCACCTGTCCGGGAGCAACTTTAAAAGATATATTATGAAGTACTTCTTTATAATAACCGGATTCATTTGTATAACCAAACGATACATCCTTAAACTCTATAGCTCCCATACTTTCACCAACATGAATTGCATCATGCTTTTCTTTTACTACTTCATCAGAATCTAGAATATCGAAAACCCGCTTCCCCCTTGCACCAATTGCAACCGACGCTCCAATTGCTGTAATAAGTGAGTTTACTGGCCCATACAAAGCAGCAATATAGCCTAAGAAAATAAAGAGATCACCAATTGACATCGTGCCGTTTAATCCACGTATTGCTCCAAGCAATATTACAACTGCCGATGCCCCGCCAGTTATTAAAAATGAAAGTTGATTAAAGGTCATGGAAACTTTGTTAGCCATAATAAACGCATTGCCAAAAGCTTCTGCATGAAATTTTAATTTTTTATGCATAAAAGATTCTCGTCCAAAACCTTGTATGATTTTCATAGAAGAAAGACTTTGTTGCAAAAAAGCAGAAAAAAGTCCTTGCGTTTTGTATTGTACGGCCGTAGTATCATTCATAGGTTTTACAAAAAAGCCAGCACTATAGCCAATAATGGAACCACAGAAAAGGCAACGAGTGCCAAGACAATGTCTATGGATGCCATTATATAAAACATCGCTCCTAGGCAAACAATTGATGCAACTGCAGGTAAAATAATTTGAGCTACTAAAAAATAAACAACAAATACATCTCCATTCATTCGTTGTGTAAGATCCCCAACTTTATTTTTTGAATAAAATGACAAAGACAGCCGTTGCAACTTGCTGTAGAAATCAATCATTAGATCAAATACCAGGCCCTGTGCTAACCGCACAGTTAAATTAAAAATGACAAGATTAATAACAAAGCTGGAAATGGCAATAAAGATCATTAGTGCAACACTAACGTAAAGCAGGTAATGCTTGTCTTGAACTAAACCAATACTTTGAAATAAATTATTAACAAATCCATTCCATGGACGATTGGATAAAACATTGTCAATTATTATTTTTATTGGAAAAGGTTTTGCAACTTCAAAACCAACCCCCAACAAACTTATTATTCCAACAAACCAAAGTCTTTTTTGGTATTTTGAAACATATTGAAAAAGCCTTTTAAATACATATAATTGATTCATCAAAACACTTTTATAAATAAACAATTATATGGCAGTTTTTAAATAAAAATTGAAGTAACTATATTGAATCATTCTTTATTAAAAAAAGCAATTATAATATTGCATACCTGCACCAATTTTTAGTAATTAAAAAGCAAGAAAGCTTAGACTGAAAATCGATTCTTTGTTTTTTAATTCTTTATTGTAACTAAATCACTTGTGCTCGGTTTTAAATAAAAATCTTTATCTTCCTCTAACATTGAATCCTCTAACATAGAATCCTCTAACATAGAATCATATTTCTTTATCCTAATAGGCGAATTTGAATGTATAATATTTATGTGGCTATCCTTCTGAACTTCTAATGACAATTTATTAAAAGCTGTTACCATACAATTTACTACACTAGAGGAATCAATAATATATTTAACCAGTACTAAAGAAGTTAGAACAGCTAACACACCACCTGCAATCCAACTTTTATCCATCGCCGCAAAAAATGTTAATGTACTCAGTGATGTAATGATAATTAATCCGGTTACAGAATAATTTGTCCAATACCTCAATTTGATATACTGTTTGTTTGAACCATGCTCCTCTACTGTAAGTATACTCTTAGCAGTGGTAAAAAGTCCACTTTGCACCTGAAGATCCCACCTGTCAAAATCGCCTCCGCGCTTTACCCTCCCATGAAGTTTAATAATGTTATTTTCAAGTTCTTCCAGCCAGGTCTCATTTGCTTTCCATTCAGCCTCTGACCAATGCTTAAGTGTTTGGGATTTTAATAATGAAATTTTTCCAATTCCCCCACGGTCACCTCTTTTGCGCCATGGTGTAAGTCCATGCTTTATCCTCCCATTCAACCTTGCCATGGGTTGAATAATATGTAATATTATAATCAGTAAAGTGTATTTCCAGTTTTTGCTTTGCAGGGTAGAAAGCGAAGTATTTTTCGCAGAACTAATGCTTGCCTGAAATAGGATCGTTACTATTGAAATAGCAAATAGTAACCACATCCATAGAAGAGGAGGCCATGCAAACCCGATCGTTGCTAAAACCCCGAACAAACCAGTTAGTATGTAGTACTCCGGCATTAGTGGAATGCAATTCAATAGTCCATCAGCAGGCTGGTAGATAGATTGGAATAATGAACTTCCCCATGTTCCATGAAACACTTTATCCTTTTTTGTTTTTATCGGTAGCGTAAACCCGTTTCCATAAATTCTTCCTGCCCAGGTCAGGTGCCCAAAGCTATTGTATTTCTCCGGCCATTTGGATTCAAGCAATGCTTCTGCTTTACCATATCCTTTTTGTTGTTTCCAATATGCTTTCAGCGAATTGCGACGGTGGTGCCATACCAGGGCAGATGGATGAAAACCTATTGTATAACCTGCATCCTGTATCCGCCAGCAAACATCCACATCATCACCGGCCGACCGGTAAAGGGGATCGAACCCGCCGATCTTCATCAGCACATCTCTTCGCACAGAAAGGTTACAACCAGGAACATGCTCAGCTATTTCATCCGTTTCCAATACATGCACAGGACCGCCTGGTGCATTGGCCACGCAGGTTGCTATCGGTCCATCTTCTTCAGGTATAATATTGGGACCACCCATGGCCCCATGCGTACTATTGGTATAAGCAAATGCCAGGTAATGCAGCCAGTGTGCATCAGGATAGGCATCATCATCTATATAAGCTATAATATCGCCAGTGGCATGGTACATGCCCGTATTGCGTGCGCTACTCAGGCCGCAGTTGGGCGTAGTCACCAACTTCACATTTTTATATTGACGGACTATTTCTGCAGTGTGATCTTTCGAACCATCATTTACTACTATTACATCAAAGTGGGGGTAGCGCAGGCGCTTCAACCCTTCTAATGTATCTTTTAT
>MWWA01000099.1_pt1 | contig 27945 bp, 29 predicted proteins | sample 1047341 | NCBI WGS metagenome assembly MWWA01 (sample SAMN06349978, study PRJNA376086) | soil metagenome | isolation source: MS5-1 sample Antarctic (ecotone) soil | place: Antarctica | collected 2015-01-13
AAAATAGAAAAACATATAAAAAAAATGAAGAGCAAAAAATTTATTTACAACTTGAAACTCTTTCCTCAAATAATTGAAAAACTTAAACAACAATACTAATGAAGCACTTGACTCTTCCGATAGCTATCGGAACAAGTGGTCCCTGGTTCGAGCCCAGGTGGGCCCACAAAACCGTATCCATTAAGTGAATACGGTTTTTTATTATGATTGTGTGCTATATTTTATATTCTAAGCAACTGGATATATTTTATACGGGCATTACGCAGGAGAATATTGAAAGCCGGCTGTCTAAACATAATCAGGCTTCCTACGGATTTCATTTTACATCGAGAGCTAACGATTGGGAAGTTTTTCTTCTAATAGAATGTGATTCTGTTTCCCAATCGATGAAAATAGAAAAACATATAAAAAAAATGAAGAGCAAAAAATTTATTTACAACTTGAAACTCTTTCCTCAAATAATTGAAAAACTTAAACAACAATACTAATGAAGCACTTGACTCTTCCGATAGCTATATAGCTATCGGAACAAGTGGTCCCTGGTTCGAGCCCAGGTGGGCCCACAAACCGTATCCATTAAGTGAATACGGTTTTTTATTATGATTGTGTGCTATATTTTATATTCTAGGCAACTGGACATATTTTATACGGGCATTACGCAAGAGAATATCGAAAGCCGGCTGTCTAAACATAATCAGGCTTCCTATGGATATCATTTTACATCGAGAGCTAACGATTGGGAAGTTTTTCTTCTAATAGAATGTGATTCTGTTTCCCAATCGATGAAAATAGAAAAACATAAAAAAAATGAAGAGCAAAAATTTACAACTTGCAGCTTTTTTCTGAAATCTTAATAAGCTTAAAGAAAAATATCGTGGGATTGCTATGGATACTGGCAGTAAATTATCGCAGAACTCGCAGGCTTTATTGTTTAACCTTTCATTAACCCCTGAGCCAATACATTTGCCGCTTAACAAATCTTTATGAAGAAAATTGTTGCTGTTGTAGGGTGTTTATTTGCCCTCTCATATTCTTTTGCACAGGACACACTGGTAAATGTTACCCGTCCACCGGATGAAAGACCGGTGCAGCCTTTAAAATTTTCCAGCCGGTCGGGTGATCATTTAATGATTCAGGTATCTTCTGACCACTTGTCAAATATGCCGGATAGCATCAGTAGTCACCAGGGCGGGTTGTCAAGGGGGTTCAATGCCTACTTTATGTTAGACAAGCCCTTTCGTTCATCTCCTAAATTCAGTATTGCAATAGGTGTCGGAGTTGGAACCAGCAATATATTCTTCAAAAAGATGCAAGTTGATCTCAAAGCCGGCGGTGATATTCTGCCATTCCGGGCGCAGGATTCTACTGACCATTTTAAAAAATATAAATTGACAACGGCTTTTGCGGAAGTACCCTTAGAATTCCGTTTTTCATCGAAGCCCGATGATCCAAACAGAAGTGTTAAAGTGGCTGTCGGAGCAAAATTTGGAACGATTGTCAACGCACATACAAAGGGAAAAACCTTACAAGATAAAAACAATAATACTTTAAACAGCTATACACAAAAAGACAACTCCCGCAGGCTCATTAACGGAACCCGCTTCATGGGCACAGCAAGAATTGGATACGGCATTATCTCCTTGTTTGGTGCCTACCAGTTGAATAACCTGGTGAAAGATGGCGCTGGTGCAGATATGAAACTCTACCAGGTTGGTCTTACCTTAAGCGGGCTTTAATTATTCTATTCCCTTCACCTGATCAAGATTGCCATTAGCCTGAAGGTTTGGTATTTTTGTACCAAATTGTTTTAATTTGATAGAAAAGAAACCTTTTAATGGCCGGGGCATATACGCAGTTTTAGTAGGCGTGATCACAAAAGATCAACCTGAAGAATCAGTAACAGAATATCTCAATGAATTACGTTTCCTGGCAGAAACAGCCGGCGCTTATACTGTAAAAACATTTACTCAAAAATTATCTCACCCCGATAGCAAGACTTTCGTTGGTAAAGGCAAACTTGCAGAAATTAAGCAATACATCCGCGACAGGAATATTGAATTGATCATCTTTGATGATGAACTTACCGGTTCGCAGATAAAGAATATCGAGAAAGAATTACAGGTACTCACCATTGACCGTACCGACCTTATACTTGACATATTTGCCAACAGGGCTAAAACCGCCCAGGCAAAAGTGCAGGTGGAACTTGCCCAATACCAATACCTGCTTCCGAGGCTGAAGGGTATGTGGAAACACCTGGAAAGACAAGGTGGTGGCATTGGCACACGCGGGCCCGGTGAAACCGAAATAGAGACTGACCGGCGAATCGTCAAAGACAAGATCAGCCTCTTACGGAAGAGGCTAAACGTAATTGATAAACAGGCAAGCACTCAACGCAAAGACAGGGGTGAATTTTTGCGCCTTGCCCTGGTTGGTTACACGAATGCCGGAAAGTCCACCATCATGACGCTGCTAAGCAAAAGCGAAGTTTTTGCAGAAAATAAATTATTTGCAACTTTAGACACCACCACACGGAAAGTGGTCATTGGACAAACACCTTTCCTGTTGAGTGATACAGTTGGGTTTATCCGCAAACTCCCCCACCACCTTGTTGAAAGTTTCAAGAGTACATTAGACGAAGTACGTGAATCTGATATCCTTCTCCACGTAGTTGACGTTTCTCACCCCCGGTTTGAGCAACAAATGGAAGTAGTGAATGCTACCTTGCAGGAACTGGGCAGCAATGATAAACCCGTGATCATCGTATTTAATAAAATGGATCAATACATGGAGCAAACCTTTGACCCGTGGCTGGAACCGGAGATAAAAGAGGAACTTCTAAATGACTTTAAAAGCAGTTGGAAGACAAGAACGGAAGGTAAATGCGTTTTTATCTCAGCGACTGAAAAAACGAATATAGATGAGCTGAAACAAGTGATATTAAATACCGTAAGGCTTATGTATCAAAAGAGATACCCGTACAAAGCTGAATATTTTTACTGAGTGAATCACGATGCAATATATCAATGGCATAAGATCGCCGGATCGGTTAACGAGCTTTCTTTTTTCGATAGTCCAATCCTAAAGTTTACAATAGAAAGCTGTACAATCTGTGTAGTAAATTTAAAAAACAACTTATATGCCTGCGATGCAAGGTGCCCACATGCCGGAGCGGGGCTTGATGATGGAAAAATAGATACAAAAGGAAATATTGTTTGTCCTTTGCATGGTTATTCATTTAACATTATTACCGGCAGAGATACTTTTAATGAAGGTTATTTTTTAAAAAAATGCCCTGTGAGGGTTAACGAAAATGGGGTGTTTGTTGGAATTAAAAGAAGCCCGGAGAAAGCTAAATAAGCCACATGTCTTTTTACATCAGAAGAATTAAAATTTAAGAAGTCACGCTTCATTTGCACCTTCTACGAGCACGGAAGTGTTATTTTTTAGCACCTCTACAAAACCGCCCTGAATAGTATAATGAGAAAAAGAATTTTTATCTTTTAATATCTTCATCTTCCCGGCCTTTAAAGCGCTGACAAGTGGTGCATGCCTGTCTAAAATTTCAAACATGCCATCAATACCCGGAAGCTGGATGCCATAGACATCTCCACTAAAGATTCTTTTTTCCGGTGTCAATATTTCTAAATTCATAATTAGTAGGGAGTAAGTTGTAGCAAGTAATAAACGAAAGTGACGTCCTTTAAAATGAAATACAATAAGCTGTACGGGCTACCTCTTTCAATAACTAAGCGTTCGCGGCTTCCATCATTTTCTTTCCTTTTTCAATCGCATCTTCCAGTGTACCTACAAGGTTAAATGCAGCTTCAGGGTATTCATCCACTTCTCCATCCATAATAGCATTGAAACCGCGGATAGTATCTTCAATAGGTACGAGAACACCCTTCAATCCTGTAAATTGCTCAGCAACATGGAAAGGCTGTGATAAGAAACGCTGCACACGCCGGGCACGGCTAACGATCAGTTTATCTTCGTCGCTCAATTCATCAAGACCGAGGATAGCAATGATATCCTGTAATTCTTTATAGCGTTGCAAAGTTCGTTTCACCTTGTTTGCACAATCATAGTGTTCGTCGCCTACAATACCCGGTGTAAGAATTCTGGACGTAGAATCCAGCGGATCCACAGCAGGATAAATACCAAGGTCAGCGATCTTACGGCTAAGCACCGTGGTAGCATCTAAATGGGCAAACGTAGTAGCGGGCGCCGGATCAGTGAGGTCATCAGCAGGTACATACACTGCCTGAACAGAAGTAATGGAGCCATTGCGGGTAGAAGTAATTCTCTCCTGCATCAATCCCATTTCGGTGGCCAGAGTGGGCTGGTATCCCACAGCAGACGGCATCCGGCCAAGTAAGGCCGATACTTCAGACCCTGCCTGGGTAAAACGAAATATATTATCTACAAAAAATAAGATGTCCTTACCTTTTCCTGTGCCATCTCCGTCGCGAAAATATTCGGCAATGGTAAGACCGCTCAAGGCAACGCGGGCTCTTGCTCCAGGGGGTTCATTCATCTGCCCGAAAACAAAAGTAGCTTTGGAATCCTTCAGGTCTTCCATATCCACGGAATCAAGATCCCATCCTCCCTCTTCCATGCTATGGATAAACTTATCGCCATAATTCATGATACCCGCTTCGATCATCTCACGCAACAGGTCATTGCCTTCCCGCGTGCGCTCCCCCACGCCTGCAAAAACTGATAAACCGCTATAAGCTTTCGCAATGTTATTGATCAGTTCCTGTATCAGTACGGTTTTTCCCACACCCGCGCCGCCGAACAGGCCAATCTTACCTCCTTTTGCATATGGCTCAATCAGGTCAATAACTTTTATCCCGGTAAACAATATTTCTGAAGTGGTACTTAGATTCTCAAACAAAGGCGGTTTTGCATGGATAGGCCGGCCATTTTCTTTACTTACCTGTGGTAATCCGTCAATAGCATCGCCGGTGACGTTAAACAGCCTGCCATTGATTTCGTCTCCGGTTGGCATCATTATAGGTGAACCGAGGTCAACTACTTCCATATTCCTGGTAAGTCCTTCTGTGCCGTCCATGGCTATACATCTTACCGCATCTTCTCCCAGATGCTGTTGCACTTCCATAATCAGGGAATCACCGTTTGGGCGAATTAATTCCAGTGCATTAAAAATGGGAGGAAGCTTATTTTCATCTGCAAAATAAACGTCAACGACAGCTCCGATGATCTGCTTAATTCTTCCTTTGCTTGCCATGATATATTATAAAATTTTAATGGTCGGTTTTTGACGGGCAAAGGTAAGGGGAACCATTTGAAAAGTCAAAAGGAAATGCAGGTTTGAGAGGCGCTGCGGGATCGTTAACATCGGCATATTTTTCCTGTGTCAACCAATTGAGCATCATGTTAAATAAGCTAATAAGTAATGCTACTTAACATTCTTCACACGGCACATTTTATCAGATCAGACCCTGATAGTTATTTACCTTCGGGAATAAAAATTACTTGCAATTCAATGAAATTATATTGCACGAGATTATTGCTGATAACCCTGTTTGTAAAATTTACATTCTGCTCTTTTGCGCAAGATTCAACATCAGCTCAGCATTCGATAGTATTGCCAAATGGCTGGGAACTGACACCCGCAGGTACTTCCATCTCCGTTGGGGATCTTCCTTTAAATATTGCCATTAACAAGAATAAAAAGCTGATGGCAGTTACGAATAATGGCCAAAGCACACAAAGCATTCAGTTAATTGATGTAGCCTCTCAAAAGGTCTTAGATAATATTGAAGTGGATAAAGCGTGGCTGGGTTTAAAGTTCAGTGGAAACGGAAAGAAACTATATGCCTCCGGTGGCAATGATAATTGGATCATTCAATATAAGATCAAAAATAAAAAACTTGTTTTAGAGGATACGCTAAAGCTCGGTGCTAAGTGGCCAAAGGAGATTTCGCCTGCCGGAATGGATGTTGACGACAAAAGAAAAGTTTTATATACCGTAACCAAAGATGATAGTTCGTTGTACATCATAGATCTGAAATCAAAAAAAGTAACGGGTAAATATTCCCTTGATGGAGAGGCCTATTGCTGCCTTCTTTCGCCTGACAAAAAAGAACTCTATATCAGTTGCTGGGGTTGCGACAGGTTAATTGTTTTTAATACAATTTCCAATCAGATTACAGACAGGAGAAAAATTGGTGACAACCCGAATGACATTTACGTGACAAGTGATGGTGCATTTTTATTTGTATCGAATGCAAATGACAATTCCGTTTCTGTTATTGATGTAAGAACTAAAAAAGTAATTGAAACGCTTACCTGCTCTTTGTATCCGGATGCCCCGCAGGGATCAACGAGCAATAGCGTTGCCCTAAGTGATGACGATAAAACTTTGTTCATTGCCAATGCAGATAATAATTGCCTCTCCGTATTTGATGTACACGAGCCTGGAGAAAGTAAATCACTTGGATTTATTCCCACCGGCTGGTATCCAACTTGTGTAAGGGTAATCGGGAATTATATTTATGTGACAAACGGAAAAGGTTTTTCATCTTTCCCAAATCCCAACGGGCCAAATCCTGCAAGGGAAGATAATCAGGTAACCTACCAGCAAGGCGATACCTCAAAAGTGATAAAAGAGCAGTATATAGGTGGCTTGTTCATCGGCACACTTTCAAAAATAAGGATGCCAGAGACAGAACAGCTCGCAACATATTCAGAACAGGTATATAACAATACACCCTACACGAAAGAAAAGGAAAGTTATGCTAAAGGTGAAGAGGGTAACCCGGTTCCACAGCAATTGGGTGAACCCTCGCCGATGAAATATGTATTTTATATCGTAAAAGAAAACCGTACCTACGACCAGGTACTTGGAGACGTTGAAGAAGGAAATGGTGATACAAGCCTGGTTTTATTTGGAGAAAAAATAACGCCGAACCAGCATACGCTGGCCAGGGATTTTGTTTTACTTGATAATTTTTATGTTGACGGAGAAGTAAGTGCTGATGGCCACAACTGGAGCCTGGGAGCATATGCTACGGATTTTCTGGAGAAGACATGGGTCACCAGCTATGGAGGACGCGGTGGCAGCTATGATGCTGAGGGCAGAAGAGAGATAGCTAATAATAAGAATGGTTTTATCTGGGATAATTGCAAGAGAGCTGGCGTTACTTACAGAACATATGGCGAGTTTGCAGATAACTACAAGGCCAACATCCCGGTACTGGAAAATCATTTTTGCCCTTACTACACAAGTTGGGATCAGAGTGTACGGGATACAACCAGGGTTTCCCAATGGAAGCGGGATTTTGATTCCCTTGTTAATGTAAATGCTGTACCTCAGCTAAATACTTTGCGATTAATCAATGATCACACGGAAGGGCTTGTTGTTGGCAAGCCGACTCCCTTCGCACATGCCGCCGATAATGATCTAGCAGTTGGATTATTTATCGAGCATTTAAGTAACAGCCCAATATGGAATGAAAGCGTGGTTTTCATTGTAGAAGATGACGCACAAAACGGCCCGGATCATGTAGATGCACACCGGACCACAGCTTACCTGGCAGGCCCCTTTGTGAAAAGGAATTTTATAGATCATACTCCATATACCACTTCAGGCATGTTACGAACAATAGAATTAATTCTGGGCTTGCCGCCTATGAGCCAGTATGACGCAGGTGCAGGCTCTATGTGGAGATGTTTTACTTCAATTCCAGACTCCACCCGGTTTGCACATGTACCGGCACAAATAGATATCACTAAAAAAAATACGAAAGATGACGAGTTGGCTAAAAGAAGCGCCACTTTTAATTTTTCTCAGGAAGATTCGGTTGATGATTTTGAATTCAATGAAGTACTGTGGAAGGGAATTAAAGGGATGGATAGTGAAGTGCCTGCACCACGAAGAGCAGCTTTTTTGAAAGTGATAGCTGATGACGATGATGATTAGGCACCGATTCATTCTCTCACATATTTCCCGGGTGGATTGTCCTTTCGAAAAGCTATAATTTCCTTCACCAGTTCATGCAGCGATATTTCTTCCAGCACAATCCTGTTGGAAACTTCATTTTCCAAATGCCATTTTACCAACCTGATATTTCCCTCACTAATTTCAATACCTGTGATATCACCATCATTGTAACAGCAGCAGCCACTATTGAAATAGGTAGGCCGCCGCCGGGTTGCTTCAGCGCTCGTTTCAATTTTCTCTTCGTTAATTGTATTATTCGGATGATCAGAATATAAGCCCGCAGCAAAAACAGGCTTATGTGTATGGCCTGTTATCAACAACAGATTGTCTCTTCGCCGGCTGCTCCATTCATACATCATCAGATTATGCTTATCACGCAGGGTAAAATCTTTTGCCGGCGTATTGATATTAATATCCAGGTAGCGCTGCAATGGCCGCCAGACATGGCTTACCAGCCAGGTGCTTACCGAATTATTATCACTCAGCAAATCTCCCTGGTGACCATGTGTCAAAAAAATATTCAAAGTAATCTCACCGGCCTTCGTTTTTATAAGTATGCCTTCATAGACAGGTAAGGGCAGTTGAAATATTTCTTCGAACCATTTTTGTACTTCAAGATTGTTTTTCCAGGTGAGGTCATGATTTCCAAAAGTTTTTGTGTATTTACCAAGTGAATGAAACCGGGCTTCAGATTGCAGGCAATTGACATTTTTAGAGATCACTTCCTCCGGCGGATATTTCCAAAGCTCTTCGCTGTCACCAAGATTGATGTAATGAAATGATTTGCTGAAATAATGATCGAGTGCTGCGAGGTAATTTTTTTCGGAGTAAGCAAAGTCATCCCCATGATCCCGGTTGCCTTTGTGATGATCACTAAATATAATAAAGCGATCCTTCTGCAGATCTGCATTGATCATGATACCCCTCTTATCGCTTGATCCCTTTACACTTCTCAGCAAATTACTTAGTGATTTAAAAACTGTTTCCCGGTCGGGTGCTGACGCATTCGATGCAAGCTTTTCCAATAAAGGCGTCAATATTTTTTTTAGAATTTTTTTCAAATTAATCGGGAAGGCATGTGTTAGCTAATTCATCCATGTTGCAAAAATTTACCAATGAAGGGCAAACGCTGAAATTCTTTTTTTTCAACCTGTAAAATAAACCAGCCATATAACAGGATTAATATCGTTGCAGAAATAAAGTTGACAGCAGCAGCATCCGTGAAATATAAGATGGCCTCATGGATAAAAAAGATCAGCACAACGATCACAATGTATGCTGTTAGTTTTTTCCAGGCATAAGGTATTTTGTAAACTTTTTGACCCCACACATAAGAGATCAACATCATGCTGCCATAACAAAAAAAAGTAGCCCAGGCGCAGGCCATATAGCCATAAGTAGGTATAAATAAATAATTTATGACTAAGGTGATGGCTGCACCTACCAGGGTGATCACAGCGCCGGCTAGTGTTTTATTAGTTAGCTTGTACCAGATAGTGAGATTATAATAAATTCCCAGGAACATATTAGCCAATAATAATACCGGTACTACTTTTAACCCTGTCCAGTAAATCTCTTTGCTCAAAAAATATTTCCAAATATCTATATAAAGAGCAACTACAAGAAACATAAGCGTAATAGTAATCACAAAAAATTTCATGACTCTTGCATATACTTTTTGCGGGTCTTGCTCTTCAGCCTGGCGAAAGAAAAATGGTTCAGCCCCCATGCGGAATGCCTGGATAAACAAAGTGATTAATATCGAAAGCTTATAACACCCGCTGTAGATTGCCACCTGTGTTTTGGCTTCGTCAATGCTGGCAACGGGTGCCAGCCACGTCAACATGATCCGGTCAAAAGTTTCATTGATCATTCCTCCAAAACCTACGATAACTAACGGTAATGAATACACCATCATCGTGGCCCACAGCTTTTGATCAAAATGAAATTTAAAAGAAAGGAATTCTTTTTGCAGCAGCAAGAGGGCAAAAAGTGAAGCACACATATTTGCAATGATCACATAACCGACACCGTAGGCCGGATCATAAAACGTAGCTATAAAACCTGACGAACTTTCTGCTGCCAGCCGTGGGCAAACCGATAAGAGGAAATAGGTTATTGCAATCTGAAATACAATAGTTGAAACGCGGATCAGTGCATATTTCCTCGGGCGTTGATCAAGACGCAATTTAGCAAAAGGCAGTGCGGACAAAGTATCAAAAGCAATGATGAGTGCAGAATAAGTAATGAATTCAGGATAATTATCTAATCGTAGCACATGTGCTACTGGCACACGGTAAAAGATCATAATAATGGTAAGGAGAATCGTGCTGCAAATAATAGAGATCATTGCAGTATTATATACATTTTCCGAAGATGCGTTTTTTGATGAAAACCTGAAGTAAGTGGTCTCCAGGCCATAGGTAAAAATGATATTAAGAAAAGGGATCGCGGCATACAAAATACTCATATCCCCATAGCTGCTACTGCTGAGGACATAAGTCAGGTAAGGAGTAAGGAGATAAAAAAGAAATCTTGCAACGATAGAGCTGATGCCATACCAAACCGTTTGCTCGGCCAATTTTTTTATACTGCTCAAATCTTCAGTTTAAACACTCAAAATTAGCTCTATAAAATTTTACAGATTTACCGGCAACAGTAGTAAAAAGAATATACACCAATGGGAATTATCAAATGGCTCAAAAAGAAGGCTGAGAAAATCTTTTATCTTTTAAAAAAGTTGTATCGGTCAGGCTATGTAAAAAATAAACCGGGTCATTTTTATCCTCTTCGCTTAGCTCGACGTTTTTTCTCAAAGCAGAATCAAGGGTATTACTGACTACCATATTTTTTCTGTAATGATCTACTGCGTTGTAGAGCGAATACAACCTGCCATCATGCATATATGGAAAAGTTACAGATAGGTTACCCGCCAATATGGTATTCAAACTTCTGATTCACCTGAGGTGATGAAGATGAAAGTTTCTGCAGTAAATGAAAATGATTTTGAACCGGGCTTGCTTTCGTCAATCAAATGATAGCTTTCTGGTCCTCAAATACCTGGGTATCGTTCTTCAGGCGAATATTTGAAATGTAATACTTCAATTTCGTGATAGTATATTCTTCACCGAAATAATTTGTGTAAACCGAATCCCGTAATATAACCGGTCTATCGCCTGCGAGGTTATTAAATGTAACCTTTACTACAGATGGAAGTCGTTTTCCTAAGTTCAAATTGACCGAAGTCAGACAGATGAAAAGCAGAAAGGCTACGGATATCTTTATTAAATTTTTATTCATCTCCTTCAGACCGGCTGATTTTTTTTCTGGCCTCTTTCACTTTTGAACGGATTGTTTTTATTTTCTTTCTTTGAGCCTTCGAAGCTTTTGTAGGTTTTGTTGGTTTTCTTTTCTTTCTTCTACGCAAAGCATTATTAATTACCATCAGCATTTTTATGGTGACAAGCTCTTTATTGCCTAACTGAGTCCTTTCTTTCTGGCTCCTGATATGTATTGAACCATCAAGAGTAAGCTTCGTGGACAATTTTTCGAGTAATGTGGTTTTCTGGTAATCACTGAGTATTGCTGAAGATGGAATATGAAACCACCCTTCTACCATAGTTTCAACCTTGTTCACACTTTGACCTCCCTTTCCCCCGCTTCTGGCTGTTTTAAATTTTATTTCGTTTAAAACATTAACCATATTCAAATTTACAAAATTACACTCAGGGCGAAGGTTAAGGATTGCATTTCAAATTGTCGCTTTGCCGCGCTGCCGTGGGCGGCGAAACACCGCCCACGGCGGAACTTCCCCGGTTGAAGTCTCACCAACCGGCGACAATTTTGAAATGCGTTCAGGTCAAAGGTTTGTAATGAGTTGATAGTTAATTTTTATAAGAAGGAAAAATTTGACATTTTTGCATACAACAATGTACATGAAGCCATCAGGAACCTATTCATCTATCTGTGAAAGAAAAGCCGCCGGCAAGAAATCATTTGCTGTATTAATAGACCCCGACAAAGTAGATGAAGACAAACTCAGCACCTTAATTAAATTATCAAAGTCTTCTAAAGTTGATTATTTCCTGGCGGGTGGCAGCCTGGTAACTTCAGATTACCTCGATGATTGCGTAAAGTATATTAAGGCCCAGTGCGACATACCTGTTATTCTATTTCCTGGTAGCGCCAGCCAGATTTCAAAGCGTGCAGATGCGCTCTTGTATCTCTCCCTTATTAGCGGCCGCAATGCGGATATGTTGATTGGGCAACATGTGATCAGTGCACCTTTTATAAAGAAAAGCGGCCTGGACATAATGAGCACCGGTTACATGGTAATTGATGGCGGCTCGCCCACTACAGTTTCTTATATCTCCAATGCCACGCCCATACCAACAGATAAAAATGAGATAGCCATGTGTACTGCCATGGCCGGTGAAATGCTTGGCATGAAGCTGATCTACATGGATGCAGGTAGTGGAGCGAAAAGGGCCATTACTGAATCTATGATCAAATTAGTGGCTGATTCTATTTCTGTTCCTTTAATTGTGGGAGGTGGTATTACCGATCCGGAAAAGGCTTATCTGAATTGCAAAGCCGGGGCTGATGTGATCGTCGTTGGCAATGCTATCGAAAAAGATGAAAATCTTATCAGGGAAATGGCTGCCGCTGTTCATTCTGTTCCCCTTGCCGTATAAAAAGGATCTCCTCCTCAAGAATAGTGGCTTCTTGAAGCAGATCATCAAATCGCACTTCGTCTATCTTTGGCTGCATGCAACTCCTTGAAAAATTTTTTGAAAAAAATCCCGGAAAAGTTTTTTTTATCCTGTTGCTACTTGCAGTGCCTGCTTTTTTTATTAACCTTGGCTTGCAGCCACTTTTTGCTGATGAACCTACACGGGCAAACGTAGCGCTGGAAATGATCTTGTCGCATCAATATGCTATTCCTACTATTGCAGGCGAGTATTATTATAACAAACCACCAATGTATAACTGGCTGCTGGCTGCATCCTATCTGATCTCCAGTGGATTCTCAGAATTTGTGACACGCTTACCAGCTATGATACCGCTTTTCTTATTCGCCATCACCATTTTCTACGCTGCCTCTTATTTTTTAAAAGATAAAAGAATCGGAGCAGTCAGTGGAATATCATCATTGATATATGGGCGAATGATCAGCTACGACAGCATGATTGGCCATATAGATATTCTTTATTCATGGCTCACCTTTATTTCTTTCATGGCAATTTTTTATTTCTTCCAAAAGAAAAAATGGTTTCTTTTATTTTTTATATCCTACACAATTACCGCCATTACCTTTCTCATGAAAGGCTTGCCCTCAATAGTTTTCCAGGGCATTACGCTCATTACGTTGCTTGTGTATTCTAAAAACTTCCTGAAACTTTTTAGCTGGCAACATATTATCTCCGGCATCGTTTGCCTGCTGATCATTGGGATGTATTTCTATAACTATTCGTTGTACAATCCCAACCTCGCAACGTATTTTAATACGATGTGGGATCAAAGCAGCCAGCGTACTGCCCTGCAAACAGATGTGCTGAAAACAGTGAGCTATGTACTGCTATTCCCATTTGATCAACTTTGGCAATTGTTTCCGGCGAGCCCTCTAATGCTATTTTGCTTTCATCGCGATTTTATCAAAGGCATCCGGCAAAATCCTTTCCTTACCTACAGTGCATTCATTTTTATAGCCAATATCCTGGTGTATTGGGCTTCTCCGGAAACACGTCCCAGGTACATTCTAATGCTTTACCCATTGCTACTCATCATTTGGACACATGCTTATTTTACCTATAGAAACAGCTATCCTTTTCTTTCTAAGATCTTTAATGCCAGCCTGCTGATATTGTGTTTGTTGGTTACTCTTTTTATACCAGCCGCCCTGTTTGCGGGTCTTGAAGAATTTGTCAGTAATTTATATTTAAAAGTGGTTCTCATATTTTCCTGCTGTCTTTTTCTTACGTGGAATATTTACCGATCAAAAGAATATAAGATCATTTACTTCCTTGCTTTCATGATTATGCTCCGGTTAGCATTTAGCTGGTTTGTGCTACCCCACCGCTATGAACATGGAAGCAGCAGGCATGAAAAAGACCTGGCAACAGATGCTGGAAAAATAAGCAAAGGGCAGCCGTTTTACTTGTACCAATATCATCCGCATGTGCTCAAATTACCCCTACATCATAAGTACATTTTTTACATAGAGAGAACCAGAATGCAACCCATCAATTTTACTGAGACGGATAGCCTACCGGGTTATTATTTTACTTTTGACCGGAAATTAAGTAATCCTTCGGCCAGGCTGGTAAAAAGCTACCAGAACGATATGAAACTATTTTGGGTACCATGAAAGAATTGTCAGTCATCATAACGGTTTTAAATGAACGGGAAAATGTGATCCCAATGATGGATGCACTGCGCAGTGCACTGGCGGCAATTGATTATGAAGTCATTTTTGTAGATGATGGGTCATCAGATGGTACGCAAAGGGCGATCAGGGAGAACTTAGACGCCCGGACGATGCTTGTTGAGCTGAGAAAAAATTATGGCCAAAGTACTGCAATGACTGCCGGCATTGATCATGCGAACGGCCGGTTTATCGCTTTATTGGATGGCGATCTGCAGAATGATCCTTCAGACATTCCATTTATGCTGGAAAAACTGAAAACAGAAGATTGGGATGTTGTAGCAGGAAACCGGAAGAACCGGAAAGATGGTAAGCTACTGCGAAAATTGCCAAGCAGAATTGCCAATGCAATTATACGCAAAACGACAGGTGTTCACATCAAAGATTATGGCTGCACCCTGAAAATCTTTAAAAAAGAAATTGCTGAAGATCTTGGGATTTACGGAGAGCTTCACCGCTTTATACCTGCGCTCGCCAAACAACAGGGAGCCAATATTACGCAGGTAGATGTAAAACACCATGCACGCCGTTTTGGTAAATCGAAATATGGGCTTAACAGGACATTTAAGGTACTGGCTGACCTTATCACCATGCTATTTTTCAGAAGATATATTCAGAAACCGATGCACTTGTTTGGCGCAATCGGATGTATTTCCCTGTTCCTTGGTATCCTCGTTAATATTTATCTGCTTGTACTGAAAATTCTTGGACAGGATATATGGGGGAAACCTTTGATCATACTCGGACTGATCCTGCTGCTCGGCGGCATACAATTAATAACAATTGGCATCCTGGCGGAGATCAGTGTGCGTACCTATTTTGAAGGCACCAATCGAAAAACTTACCAGGTAAGGCGCATCATTCATGAACAAAACAAAGCTCAGGAACCTTCTGAAATTATTTCTTAAAATTGGGTTTACAGCCTTGCTGCTGTACTTCGTTTTAAAAAAAATACACCCGGAAGAACTTATTCAAATTTTTAAGCGAAGCAATCCATTTTTCTTACTAATTGCTTTCCTCATCTTTTGCCTGTCACAGGTAGCTTCTTCCTGGCGGCTACTAACTTTTTTTAAAAACATTCCTGTCAATATTTCCTTTTTGCAAAATCTTAAGCTATACGCTATCGGCATGTTTTATAATATTTTTTTACCCGGAGGAATTGGCGGGGATGGATATAAAATTTACCTGTTAAAAAAAAATTACGAAACTGTTGGAGTGAAGAAATTTTTAAATGCAGTATTGCTGGACCGGGTTAGCGGTCTATGGGAACTTAGTCAGGGTATTGTTTTGTTTTCTTTTTTCTTCCTATTGATGAATCTTTACGGCTATGGGCGGTCGTTATTTACGTAAGCGGATCTGTTGTTTACTTTTTTATATTGAAAAAATTTTTTAAAACGTTTGCTTCACAATGGCCCGTCAAGCATTCTAAAGCAATTGCAGTACAAACTCTGCAACTAATTTGCGCTACCTGTATTTTAGTCTCCATTTCACCGCAGCATGATTACATGCCGTACCTGTTTACTTTTCTAATTTCGTCTATGGTTTCCGTTATACCCATCACGATCGGCGGGCTGGGCGCCAGGGAATATGTAATGATGTACGCTGCAACCATCCTCAATTTTGATGAAAGTACCGGCGTATTTCTTACGGCGACTTTTTGGTTATTATCTGCAATTGCTTCGGCAAGCGGAGTTTATTTTGCCTTACAGCCTAAAAAAATCTTTGAGGAAAATGCTGCTCAGATCAGGTAGCATAAAATGCATTATACCATTCGTAAAAATTTTCAATGCCCGTTTTAAGGTCAGTATGTGGATGATCACCCAATAACTTTTTTGCTTTCGATATATCAGCATATGTGGCCGGCACGTCGCCCGGCTGTTGTGGCAATTGCTCTATTAATGCTTTTTTTCCAATCACATCTTCAATTGTCCCAATGAGGTCTCTAAGTTTTACAGATCTGTGATTTCCCAGGTTGATAATCTCAAATCCTGAAGCGGCATAATCAATGGCAGAAACAATACCATTTACTATATCATCTACATAAGTGTAATCCCTTTCTGTGCTGCCATCCCCGAACATTGGTATGTCCCTACCTTCTGAAATTCTGCGGATATATTTATGGATTGCCAGATCGGGACGTTGAGAAGGTCCGAAGACTGTAAAGAAACGAAGAGCTATAAATTGCAGGCCGTACAAAGAATGATAAACATGGCCAAGCATTTCACACGAAAGTTTGGATGCTGCATAGGGGCTTATCGGTAATAGTTTTTCATTTTCGTTCCACGGTACATTTTGATTGATGCCATATACGCTGCTGGAGGATGCAAAAATGAATTGGCGAATATTGCGATGACGGGCAAACTCCAGCAGGTTTTGCGTACCGCCTACATTTACTTCATAATACAAAGATGGCTCGGAAATGCTGGGACGTACTCCGGTTTTGGCAGCAAGATGAATGATACTTTCGATTTCAGGCAAATGAAAAAACGAATCAACATTTCTGATGTCACCTTCTATTAATTTGAATGATGAATTGCTTACCAGGTCGCGGAGATTATATTCTTTTTGCTTCCTGGAATAGAATTCATCAAAATTATCAAGGCAATAAATAAAATACTGTCCTGCTGATAATAATCGCCTGATTAAATGACTGCCGATAAAACCTGCACCGCCTGTTATCAAAATTTTCTTCATGACAAGGATGCGAAAATAAGAACTGTTTGATGGGAATTACGGAGGTTATTCTGAAACAGCATTATACAAACCAAATTCTGCGAGTTGAACTTCCCTTTTTGAGTCCAGGATGGTGAGGCGCAATTTATCAGTTGTGATCCTGTCCGTTCGTAATAATCTTTTATAGCCGATTGTGGTAAATTCTGTCAACAGATTCCATTTATTATCAGCCCAATATTCTATCCTTGCTTTTTCATTATATTGCCCCGCGGCAATATTTTCCTGCAAAGAGATGCGGTTAAATGTAACGGGTGATCCTAATTTAAAAGTTTTCGGCTTCTGTTCTTTCAGTTTAATATAACTGGCGAGTTTATTATCAGTCAGTGATGATATTATCTTACCCTTTAATAAATTCGCCGCAAAGGTTTCATTTAAAATCTTTCTGAAATCAAGCAGGCTGCGGATATCTTCGTCGTTAAAAAGCCCCTTTTTATTTGGAGGAATATTCAGCAGCAGCAGGCTATTTCTTCCTACGGACTGGTAATATAAATTTACAAGCTGCCTGCCGCTTTTTACGAGGCTATCTTCTTCCGGATGATAAAACCATCCCGGCCTGATGGAAACATCCGTTTCTGCAGGCAACCATTTATTTCCATCTTTATCGCCTGTATTCAAGTAGTGCGGATCCGCTTTACCGGGGGCAAGCCCATCTGTATTAATGGTTGACCAGCAGGTTTCTCCGGCATTTCCACTTTCATTACCCACCCAGCGCACATCAGGGCCTGCATCAGAAAACATGACTGCCCCAGGCTGCAACTTTCTTACTAAGTCCCAATACCCGGGAAAATCATACTGCATGTCTTTTGCATTTTCCCCTTTAGCACCATCAAACCATACCTCTGACACGGCACCATAATTAGTCAGGAGTTCCGTTAGTTGGTTTTTATAATAATCATTATAGGCATTAGTGCCGTAAGACGGCTCGTGCCGGTCCCATGGTGAAAGGTAAAAACCGAACTTAATTCCAAATTTCCGGCAAGCTTCAGCAATGTCCTTTACCACATCTCCCTGTCCATTTCTCCAGGTACTACTTTTCACGCTGTGATCGGTAAATTTTGATGGCCACAAACAAAAACCATCATGATGCTTGGCAGTGATGATTGCCATTTTAAATCCGGCGTCTTTTAGAACACCGACTATTTTTTCCGCATCAAAATCAGCCGGATTAAAAATATCAGGATCTTCTGTTCCATCTCCCCACTCTCTTCCGGTGAAGGTGTTTACAGTAAAATGCAGGAAAGCGGTTGTCTCAAGTTTTTGCCATTCCAATTGCCTGACGGAAGGTGTTACCTGAGAATGTGAAGCCAAAGAGGAAATGAGAAGAAAAAAAATTAAGCAGGTAGCCCTCATAAACAGACGCTCTTAAATGAATTGAAAACCGGAGGAAGTGAGTGGAGAATACCGGGCTCGAACCGGTGACCTTTTGCATGCCATGCAAACGCTCTAGCCAACTGAGCTAATTCCCCATATTTGTCGTTGTTGCCGCAAAGATAATGGGATTAATCGCCACCCCAAATTTCTTCCTTTCCTTCAAGCCAAAGTTTTACGATGCGATTGGAAACCGACTTGGGTCTTTCCAGCGGAAAGCCCAGGGCCCTGTCCCAGCAAAGACTTGCCAACACTCCGAGGGAACGGGATACGCCAAAAAGCACAGTATAAAATTCGTATTCCACCAGGCCGTAATGAACTAATAAGGCTCCGCTGTGGGCATCTACATTTGGCCATGGATTTTTCACTTTACCCAGTGATTGCAATATAGGTGGTACTACTTCATATATATTCCAAACTGTATTGACCAACGGATCATCCGGCATGTGTTTTTTACCAAAAGTCATCTGGGCATCGAAACGTGGATCTGTCTTGCGCAAAACGGCATGACCATATCCCGGTACTACTTTTCCTTCAGCCAAAGTTTTCTTTACATATTCTTCTATCTGCCCTTTGTCTGGCAGATCAGTATTTAGCTCCTTCCGCATTTCAAATATCCATTTGATCACTTCCTGGTTGGCGAGGCCATGCAGAGGTCCGGCAAGGCCATTCATTCCTGCAGCAAATGCCAGGTAAGGATCGCTCAATGCAGAACCCACCAGGTGGGTTGTGTGCGCAGAAACGTTTCCACCTTCGTGATCACAATGTATTGTCATATACAGGCGCATCAGTTCCCGGAAGCTTTCATCTTCAAAGCCAAGCATGTGAGCAAAATTCCCCGCCCAATCCAGCAATCCATCCGGCTGAATGTGCACACCATATTTATATTTTCTGCGATAAACATAAGCAGCGATCCGCGGCAGCCTGGCGATGAGATCCATGGTATCCTGGAATACCGCCTCCCAGTAATCTTTTTTACTCAATCCCTGGGCATATTTTTTCGCAAAACTACTTTCCGTTTGCAGTGCCATAATTCCGGTGACAAATTGCGTCATTGGGTGAGCGCTCAAAGGCAAAGCCTCTATCGTTGCAAATACGTGATTGGGAACATGGCTCCTTCTTTGCCAGAGATTACTGATATATTGCGCTTCTTCATCAGTAGGTAATTCACCAATCAACATGAGATAGAATAAACCTTCCGGTAATGGTTCACTTCCTCCTTCTGCCTTGGGTAACTTTTCCTGGAGCTCGGGAATAGAATAACCACGAAACCTGATACCATCCTGTGAATCGAGAAGTGATGTTTCGGTTACCAGGCCGGTAATTCCCCTCATTCCATGATAAATCTGGGACAGTTTTACCTCACCTATAGTTTTATCCCCGTGTTCTTTCAGGATGTCTTTTACTTCCGCGGAAAGTTTATCTGCCTTCGCTTTAAACTTGTCTGTGAGAATTCCCATATCATGTATATTTTAAAAAGTTGAATGTATAAAGCCCAGGGGTGAGGAGGGTCATAAAGTTAACGTTAGAGCTAACGCAAAACAAATGAAATATTTTGGCGCAAAAAGTTATGCAGCCTAAATTTTACTTTGAGTTCCATTTATATAGAAACCAGGCCAGCAATCCAAAAACGACATTGGGTAGCCAGGCCGCGATGAAAGGATCAAAGTTTCCTTTCATAGAAAAGACGGATGAAAATCTGCCTACAAGTATGTAGATCACACAGATTAACACTCCCATGGCCAGGTGAAGGCCACTACCGCCCCGCACCTTTCGTGAGGAGAGGGTAACACCGATAATTGTAAGAATAAAAACCGATGCCGGATTGGCATTCCGGTTATGTTTTTCCAATAAAAGGGTATTCACATTTTCTGATCCTCTTGTCTGTTCCAGAGCTATATACTTATCCAGCGCCGGGGTGGTCAGCTTGTCTTTCATATAATCATCCTGCTTCAGATCATTGGGTTTAAAATTTAATCCAAGGTGCCTGGAAGGAAATTTCTCAACCTTGGTACGCAAGCCATTTATCGTTCGTTCGACTACATTCGTTAGCCGCCATTTCCGCTCGCCGGTATCCCATATAAGAGATTGAGCCCGTAATGAGTAAGTAAGCTCGGTGTTATCAAAAGTCTGCATAAAAAAATTAGTTCCACTTTTACTGGTGGTATCGTAATACCGCAGCCCTGCATAAGAAAATGAATCAATCTTAAAATATTTATTATTAATGGTTGCAGTATTTTGATAGGCAGCATAATTAAAGTCAATGTATTTGGAATTAAAAGTGGCCCATTTTTCATTTGCCGGGGGAAGTACGTATTGGTTTGACCACCATAGCAAAGCGGTAAACAGAACACCTCCGAAAATATACGGCCTGAGAAAACGGCCATAGCTGGTTCCGCTGCTGAGGATGGCTATGATCTCCGAGCGATTAGCCATTTTAGATGTAAAAAAAATAACCGATATAAAAATGAACAGGGGAAAAAGCATCGCGTCCATACGGGGTATGAATCCAAAATAATACTGTCTGATGATGGTAGAAGCGGGAAGACCGGTTTTTGCAAAATCGTCCGTACGTTCGCTAAGGTCAACTATTACCACAAGAAACGTGAGCGCCAGCAGACAGAAAAAAAAGGTGACTATAAATTTTTTAAGAATGTACCAATCTAAAATTTTCATACCGTGAGGCGGTGATTATTGCCAAATGTAGAAGAAAATTAATACCGTGTTTGCTTCAGGGTGTTAAATAAGTTCCGGTAGTGATTAGAAATGTGCGATGTCAGATGTACGATGCACGATGTAAATTGCGTGTACTGTATAAATCCCTCAAGGAACTGTCTTACAGAAGGTATATAGGAGGTATACAGCAATCGAATGTATTATCTAATCCTATTCTTTCACGATGAAAAATATCGGGATAAAAATTAAAAACGCTGAGGTTCAGGATATACCGGCCATACTAAGACTCATGGAGGAATTTGCCAAATTTGTAAATCTTTCAGAGTACCTGGAAGTAACGGAAGCAAAGTTAACAGCAGTTATGTCGGGAGATGATGCCTTACTAAAGGGTTTGATTGCCTTTGATGATCAAACTCCTGTCGCCTACGCTTTTTTCTATCAAACATTTGCCAGTTTTCGCGGGCAAAAAAGTGTCTACCTGGAAGATATTTTTATTGCTAGCGCATATCGCAAATCTGGAATCGGTGAAAGAATGCTCAGGGAAATTGCCCGGACAGGGAAACGATCAGGTGCGGCGAGGATGGACCTGGAAGTGCTGGAATGGAATCAGCCCGCTGTAAATTTTTATAAAAAACATGGTGCATTAGCAGATGAACAAGCCCGGCATTTTAAATTTACCGATGAAGCTTTTCAGAAATTAGCAGAATAATTCTTGCAGGCTTTTTTTTACTGTACCAGGATAGTTTATGAAACGCAATTTGTTGATTAAGTTGAATTTCCTTCATTCCAACGAAACCTTAATTATTTTTATTCTTACAACAACATTCTATTTTATTTTTTTAACTAAGAGTCATCTTGCCAAACCGGCTTTATAATTATTTTTTACAATTAATAAAAAAAAAATTATGGCGCACAAAACTTTGCCTGCTTATCATTTTTATCGTTGATTGGGGCGGCTCAAGGGTCAGCTTTGCAGAAGTGTCCGGCCTGGATATGTATGTGGATGTTACGGAGTACCGCGAAGGCGGGGATGTTGATAAACAGACTCACAAAATACCGGGATTAACTCACTATAGTAAGGTAGTATTGAAACGCGGAATCATGAAAGGTGATAATGATTTTCTTGACTGGTTCCATACGAACAACGGAAGCCAGGTAGAGAAGCGTAACATTTTAATTACTCTCCTGAACCAAAATCATGAACCTATCCTCAACTGGAAGTTAGTAAATGCTTTCCCTGTCAAGCTTTCAGGCCCTGTGCTCATCGCCCGCTCCAGCGAGGTAGCCATGGAGGAACTGGAACTCGCACATGAGCAGTTGAACATAGAAACTGTTTAAAATTTTTCAAAGAGTATGGGATGAACAGCCGAAAAATGGGGATGTATTTTCTGAATACAGTTTACCTTTTCTACCTGGTTGTGTTTTTCATCAACTGATATACCGCTGCAGATAATTCTTTCAATTTTGGAGTTACTTCTTCTTCGCGGGCAGGTGTAAAAAGCGCGATTATATATTTCACCTTACCGTCATCTACTATTCCCACATCATGGGTGTAAAAACCCCACCAACCGGTCTTGTGATAGAACATAACGTTGCCTGGTAATCCTGCGGCAAGTTTAGTAGTATCCAACTGTGCTCCCAGTAAAGTTTGCATCTGCATGCTCACCCAGGGATTAATAAGTGTTTTGGTAAAAACTTTAAACATAAAATCTGCCGCATGTAAAGCACATGTCTCCGTGCTCCTAATAGTGTCGTAACCGGGATCTTCGAGTTTACGGCTTAAAAATTTACGGGTAACCTCGCTGCCCCACCAGCCGTACTGATGCATGGTTTCATTGATTTTTGGACGGGTGGCTAAATCTATCAGGCAATTGGCGGCAGAGTTATCACTTCTGGTGATCATCAGGTCAAGAAGATATCTCACCGTCACGGTATCGCCATCCTGTAATAATGGCCGGGGATCGCTAATTATTTCTTTGGATTTGTCCACGTCATTGGGAGACTTCACCACATAATTCTCATATAAAGAATACCTGGACTCACTTACCTGCTTCAGCACTTCCATTGCTACATACATTTTGTAAACCGAAGCGGGGTAAATAAAATTGGCAAGATTAACTCCGCCAATTAAGGGCACGTCTCCGTGGAGATCAATCACCGCAAAAGAAATTTGTTCCATGCCGTCTTCGCCAGCGTCGTAACTGCCGTAAAGCCCGACTTTTTTGATGATACTTTCAAGTGAATCATTAAAGGTTTTCTGACGCTGGTAATAATCTGGAATCTGCGTTTGTGCCCTCACATGCGAAGAAATAACAAATGATAGTAGTAGCAGTATTTTGTATTTCAAAAAGTTGGATTAATGATTGACGAATTAGGGGTTCAAGTTTTGAAAGATTGATGATGACAACCTTTGATTAAGATTAATGATTGCATTTTGGAGAATAACATTCCTCAGTCATTTGCTATTACCTGCTTGATTTCTTCTTAGAAACGAGGTCGTAAGAATTTTTTACAAATTCCTTTAACTCCGACGAAGGGATAGTGCCATCCACAATAATTGTATTCCAGTGTTTTTTGTTCATGTGATAGCCCGGCTGTACTGCATCATATTTCTCTCTTAATAGTATGGCTTCATCCGGATCGCATTTTACATTGAATTGAAGAGGCGCCGCAGTTAAGGAGGCAAGCAGGAAAATTTTGTTCCGAACTTTGAACACCAATGTATCTTCTCCAAAGGGAAAACCCTCCGTTACCGATTCAAAAAAAAGTGCAAATAGCCGGAGGTCTTCAACGTTCATTTGACAGAAATATTATTGTAAAATATCTATACATTTTTTCAGACTTTGCTGCCAGGACGGGATTTGCAATTGCAATAACTGTTGGATTTTTGAAGTGTCCAATATCGAATATTGAGGCCTTTGGGCGGCTGTTTTATATTGGGATGTAGTAACAGGCGTTATTTCACACTTGCAGCCTGAGTATTTTTTTATAGCCCCGGCAAAATCATACCAATTCGTTACACCTTTATCGCAATAATGTAAAATGCCACAGGGATTTTTATCATTCTCCGTATGAAGGATCAGATGGATGATAACGGCTGCAATATTAACTGCATATGTGGGGCAGCCAAACTGATCGTTGACCACGTTCAATTTTTTACCCTCCTGGCAAAGCCGCAAAATCGTTTTTACAAAATTATTTCCAAAAGCAGAATAAACCCAGGATGTCCGGAGTATTAAGGCATTCGGATTCTTATTCAGCAAAAGCTCTTCGCCCCGCAGTTTTGAGCGTCCATATATATTCAGCGGGCTTACACCATCTTCTTCTTTCAAAGGTTTTTTGCTCTTTCCATTAAATACATAATCCGTCGAAATATGGATCAGTTTTGTCTGATGTTCATGGCAAATGATGGCAAGGTTTTCAACACTTGCTGCATTGATCAAAAAAGCTTCATTCTGATTTTCTTCCGCCTTATCAACTGCTGTGTAGGCTGCGCAATTGATGCAATAATGAAATTGTTGTTCTTCAAAGACCCTCCGCAAAGATTCCGTATCCTCAAGTGGAAGGTCTTCTCTCGAAGTGAATTGAAAATTGAAATCAGGGAATTCCGGAGCGATCTTTCTGATTTCGCTCCCGAGTTGTCCGTTTGATCCGGTTACAAGAATGTTTTTTGAAAAAAACGAAGAATGATTATCACTAATATCCATACTAATAATTAAAATTTAAATGGCTGTCCGCCAACCTGGGAAGCACGGCGTCTTTCGGAGAAATTATTTCTTTCCCGTTTGGAATCTGCCAGTCAATCTGCAGGGCAGGATCGTTCCAGGATATGCCACCTTCACTCGCTTTTTCATAAAATGCATCGCATTTATAAAATACTTCGGCCTTTTCACTGATCACAGAGTAGCCATGGGCAAATCCTTTCGGTATAAATAATTGTTTTTTATTTTCTGCAGATAGTTCGATTGAATAAGCTTTACCAAATGTTTTAGAATTCTTCCGGACATCTACTACGACATCAATGATACTGCCCTGCAATACCCTGATAAGTTTTGTTTGAGCATGGGGATCCTGTTGAAAATGTAAACCCCGGATGACACCGTAAGATGAAAAAGCCTGGTTATCCTGTACGAATGATATCTTGATGCCTTCATCGTTGAATAATTTTTCATTATAACTTTCGAAGAAATAACCCCTGGCATCATCAAATATGCGGGGAGCAAAAACTAATAAACCCGGGAAGCCGGTTTTTTCAAAACCCATTACAAGAAATTAAAATTCAAAACTGTGACTGAATAGTTGATCATCCACCATGCAGTTTAAAATATTCAATTGTTTTTAATAACCCTGCTTCAAAGTTAGTTGTTGGCTGGTAACCTAATAACTCTTCCGCTTTGGAAATATCTGCCAGGGAATTCCTGACATCTCCTGCACGGGGTGGCAGGTGGTTTGCTACTATCGTTTTACCAAAATGTTTTTGAATTGCATTATATAAATAGTTAACAGAAAAATTTTCACCTACCGCCACATTATAAACCTCATTAAAAGCTGCCTTGTTACCGGTGAGCATCGCTTTTACATTTACCTGCACTGCGTTTTCCACGTAAGTAAAATCCCGGGTTTGTTCTCCGTCGCCATTAATGTTTCCCGGTTCATCGCCCATGATGGATTTAATGAAAAGGGGAATGACTGCCGCATAAGGGCCGTTGGGATTTTGCCGTGGCCCGAATATATTAAAATACCTGAAACCCATTAGAGGCAATGGATAAATGTTACTAAAAACCGCAGCATATAATTCATCTGCCTTTTTACTAACAGCATAAGGAGATAAGCAGCTTCCTGTCCGGTTTTCCACTTTAGGCAATGAAGGTTCATCACCATATACTGAAGAAGATGAAGCATACACAAACCGCCTGGCCTTAGCATCGGCTGCGGCGCTAACCATGCTCACAAAACCGCCGACATTCACATCATTAGTTGCCACAGGGTCTTTAATTGAACGAGGCACGGAGCCTAAGGCCGCCTGGTGACTAACATACTGCATGCCTTCGCAGGCTTTCCGGCAATCATCGGGATTTCTGATGTCACCTTCTATAAACTCAAAGCCGGCGAATTGCTGCAATAATTTAATATTTGCTTCATCTCCCGTTGATAAATTATCGAGCACCCGAACTTTCCGGCAACCATTTGCCAATAAATATTCAGCTATGTGGCTGCCAATGAAACCAGCACCCCCTGTAATAAGAAAAGACAGATCCTGAATATCTATATGATGGAATTTCTGATCCAAGAATATTATATTTTTTGCACCATTTACAAGCTCCAGTAATACCTGCTCTTTATTTTATTCAGAAAAATACCTTTGATGTCAGCAATCAAACCTTCCGATGTTGTCAATTCGCTGAATGACTTATCATCCATATTCATATATGCCTTATGCGGTACGGTAATGATTACTGCTTCATAATCACCGGCAAGTTCGGTAGTTAGGCCAAAGCCATACTCGTGCATAAGTTCATCGCTGCTCGCATGCGGGTCAGTCACATGTACATTCAGGGAGTAAGATTTTAGTTCGCGAACTACATCAGCCACTTTAGAATTTCGAATGTCACTCACATTTTCCTTAAATGTGGCACCCATCACTAACACCTTTGCTTTTTTCAGCAACCCATTATGCTTAATAATATGCTGCAACACTTTTTTAGCTACATGCGCAGCCATCCCGTCATTGATCTCACGGCCTGCGAGGATCACCTGGGCATTGTAACCAAGTTTTTTCGATTTATAAGTCAGGTAATAAGGATCTACACCTATGCAATGTCCACCAACAAGGCCCGGTTGAAATTTCAGAAAATTCCATTTAGTGCCTGCAGCCTGCAACACTTCAAAAGTGTTGATGTTCATTTTATCAAAAATGATAGAAAGTTCATTCATCAGCGCAATGTTGAGATCCCGCTGGGTGTTCTCAATAATCTTTGCTGCCTCCGCCACCTTAATAGAAGATGCTCTATGGACACCCGCATCCACAACCAGTTCATAAACTTTTGCAATTGTCTCCAGGCTTTCCTCGTCACAGCCGCTTACCACTTTTATTATGTTGGCAAGTGTGTGTTCTTTATCGCCCGGATTGATTCGTTCCGGTGAATACCCAAGTTTGAAATCAGTGCAGATATTCAACCCTGATAATTCAGTGATTACGGGCAAGCAATCTTCCTCTGTGCAGCCGGGGTAAACGGTACTCTCATACACCACATAATCCCCTTTTTTTACCACTTTCCCTATCGTTTCACTTGCTTTTAATACCGGGGTGAGATCAGGAACATTATTTGCATCTACAGGAGTAGGAACTGCTACAATAAAGAAGACTGCCTGTCGCAAAACGTCAAGATCGCTGGTAAATGTGATATCACAATTGTGGAAATCAGCGGCTTCTAATTCATTACTCGGATCAATGGCATTTTTCATCAATTCGATGCGTTGATCATTAATGTCAAACCCAATAACGGAAAGTTTTTTTGCAAACTCAAGGGCGATGGGCAGTCCGACGTACCCAAGCCCGATTACGGCTAATTTCGTTTTCTTGTCTAATAGATCCTGGTACATACATTCTTCTTAAATAACCTTCACACGGAAGGCATGAAGCTAATCTTCGCTCTGTAAAAGCTGCGCAAATTAAAGAAAAGTATTCAGGGAGCATTTTTTAAAGTAAGACAGCACTAACCTTACCGTCACTTGCTCTCTCCTTGAGAGTCTCTTCGGACAAATTCTTTGG
>MWWA01000100.1_pt1 | contig 27844 bp, 30 predicted proteins | sample 1047341 | NCBI WGS metagenome assembly MWWA01 (sample SAMN06349978, study PRJNA376086) | soil metagenome | isolation source: MS5-1 sample Antarctic (ecotone) soil | place: Antarctica | collected 2015-01-13
ACATTATAGATGTTCAGAAATAAAGCACCGTAACAAGGTAATACAAGCCCTATACAGAGGCTTTTTAGTAGGGCGATAAAAGTTTAATAAAAAATTGGATTGAACGCCTGTAGCTATAAATGGATTTAATATGGCGGTTTTTATTAAAAAATGTCAAGACAAGCTCTTTTAAGAACTTTTTCAACAGTTTTTTATCAATAATGTTCATCAGTAAGGTAAAAACAAAATGAGTGTAATAAATGCGGTAAGAAATAAATTGATGCAGCGAATATTTGCAGTGGTACGAGACGAGAGAAACTATGTGGAAAACTATCAATATCAACGGGAATAAACAGATTAAAACTTATTTTTTTTAATCATGGAAAACTTTGCGAAGGCTGGATTTCTGTGTTAAGTCTGCCAGAACAAAAGCCGATTAGAATTATTGATGTTGAAAATAAGAAATATAGCTCAATGTTGAACCTGCTGTTTATAACTGTTGCTGGTTAGCGATTTGTTGCCGATTTCCTTACCGTCTGCCAGCCTATTGCAAAACCGCTGTTAGGCGCATGTTTGTCTAGAACTACATAGCTTGTCTGGAAGTTTCGCTCTTCTTTTTGCATGTAGATTTTTGTACGGTCAGCGTACATATTAAGCTGTCTGTCGGTGGTGGTGATTTCTCTTGTGTAGCAATAGTAAAGTCGTGATGTGTCTGACTTGTCAAAATCTTTGAGTTTGACTACAAATCGGATCGTGTCTGCAGGCTTGATTAGCTGCAGCGTGTACCAAGTAACACAACTGCCTTCCCAACTTAAAAGGTCATGCAAGTCATAGTATTCACCTACAGAAGGATTGCTGCAAGGATAAGTCCTGGCTAAGTTCATTGTGTCTTTGTTGTCAATTTGACTTCTTGGTCCAAGTTTCAAAAGAACAGGTACCGTATCATTGTTAACTAATGTCACGGCAAAGTACCGACCTGAAAATGTATCTGGCTGGCTGATAGTGGTAGCAGTTTGCGGTCTTCTGGTTGCCCGTTGTCCGCAAGCAAAGAGTGTCAAAAAGCAGAAAAGTAATGATAGAAAAAGAGATTGTCTCATTGCTGTCTGAATTAACGAGAAAGGTTGAAATAAATTCTGACTAACGTTTTTTATACCTGCTATTAATCAAGTGGTTACAAAGCCAAGGTCGTCAGGTTTAAGATCCAATTTAGCAATGTTTTTTCTGATTTTGTCTATCACTTTAGCTTTTCTTTTCTGGTCAAGAAACAGATATTCAGTTGGAGTTGTGTAGGCGATTCCTTTCGATATCATGTTCCAGATGATAACAGCGAGCTTTCGTGCAGTGGCACTTACGGCCGCTGTTCTGCCTCTGCGGTAAGCCACTCGTTTAAAAAAATCAGAAAGGTGAGTGTCTTTTAAATTTCCAATGGCATTGGCTGCATTTCGTAAAGCAATTTTCAACCGGTTGCTGCCTTTGGGTATTTTATTACTTAAGACTTTTCCCCCACTTATTTTATTATTGGGTGCCAGCCGCAGCCAACTTGCAAATTGCTTGGCGGTTTCAAATTTTTTAAAACCTTCCGGGCCAACTTCGCTCATGATGGTTAAAATAGTGGCGTGGCTGAGGCCTTCTATTTTCATTAAATCTACTCCGCCAAAATATTGGAAAGCAGCCTGGTTTAAGTCAATGCCCTTTAATGCATTTTTGTTTACCCGTTTATGTACCTTGTCATCGGTACGAAGTTTTTTTTTACCGGGTCTGTGTTTATCTGCACTTTTAAAAAACTGTTGATTTGCTTATCACAGTCTGCTATCTTTTTTTGAAAAAATAAATAACTGTCATATTCTTGTTTTAAGCCAAACAGGTAATCTTTTCGGTTGTTCCCCTTTAAGGCTTTTGCAATTTCGTCATAAGATTTTTTGCAGTTGCCATGACGGTGTTCGGCAAGCTTTTGAGGGTCAAGATTGCCATTGCAAATGTCTGCGATGATGGCAAGACCGGTAAGTCCGCAAACATCTTTTACTACTACATCCAATCTGAAATTGAGCAACTTTAGATACTTCTGCATTTTGTGTGTTGCTTCCACAGATAATTGCAGCCAGTTTGTTCTTTGCCTGCAATAAGTTCGCAGGGTTTCTGTAGTGTCGTCGGGTAAAAAACTTCCGCTGAGCAATCCAATGCTGTGCAATTTTTGAATCCACCTTGCATCTTTTACATCTGTTTTTTTGCCTTTGATGTTTTTGGTAAACTTGCCATTACAAAGAGTTACATCGAAACCTTGTTTAACAAGTTCTACATACAGGTTTTGCCAGTATGTGCCTGTGCTTTCCATGGCCACAGCATTAATGTTGTGGCTTTTCAAATGGTCGCAGATAGCAGTTAAATCCTCTGCATAAACACCAAATTCTTTTACTTCTTCCAGTCCCTGGCCTACCGCCACAAAGTGAGAGCGACTACCGATGTCAATACCTGCGCAACGAGGATTGATAACATCCATTTCCAATTTTGTCATAATCATCTTTTTAAAATGAAAAAAAATGACCCTAAGAAAATGCAGTATAGATTATAAATTATTCTGAACGGGGTTGCTCCGATAAATCGTGGCACCACCACTGAATTCATCAACTGCCAAATTAAATTGACATTGCATTTCAACCAGAATGACGCACGGGGTTTTAAACCACCAATGTTTAACTCGGCCTTGCAAAGAGTCGCCATAAAGTTCGGACTGTTCATCCGTTAGCCAAAGAATTTAATTCTGTTCCGGAATAGGGGGGAATTGCGCCTAACGTTCGGGGCTTTGCGAAGGTTGGGCAATAGAATTCCAACTGCCCGCTTGGCCCATTAAAGAGACATTTTTATTAATGCCAAATTACTATAGCGGAATCATATTCTTCAGCCCAACTTTTGCAAAACCCATGTTATGCGGCGTTCTTTGACAACGGCTTGATTGCTTTAATCTCCGGTTCTTTAGCTATACTCACTTCTTCCAAATCAAAATCATCTTGCAGCCCCAGCCAGAACTTAGCAGAATTTCCAAAATATTGGCTTAGTCTAAGAGCTGTATCTGCGGTAATCCTTCTGTTTCCCTTTAAGATCTCTGAAATCCTGGTTTGTGGAATGCCTATATCCTTTGAGAGCTTATAGGCTGTAATCTCGAATGGAATCAAGAATTCTTCCATTAATATTTCACCTGGATGAATGTTCTTAAGGTTTGCCATTATTTAAGTTTTTAATGGTAGTCAATTATTTCAACTTCTGAAGCATTGCCAGAGTTCCATTTAAAAATGATTCTCCACTGATTATTGATGCGAATGCTATAGAAGCTTTTCAGATCGCCCGCAAGTTTCTCCAATCTATTAGCTGGAGGAATTTTGAGGTCGTTCAGGTCTACCGCATTATTTATCATTCTAAGTTTTCTTCTTCCGACTTCTTGAATTTGTAATGGCAGCTTTTTTACTCGTTCACCAATCCAAATGCTCTCAGTCTCTCTATTTCCAAAGCTTTTGATCATGCTAACGGTCGTCAATAGTAACGCCAAAGGTAAGTAAATTAAATGAGTCGACCTATATTTTTGCTTTTCCCATATAAGTTCTGGTGATTATATCAGGACGGTAAAATACAAAAAAGAAAGTGGTGTTTTTGCTGACGACTCCAGGAATGAAGCCCACTGCCTTTCATAAGGGCTTGAAAGGCTTGCAAAACCTTGTGATGGGTTTCCTAACCTTTTGAGCAAAGGGGATGTATAGGGTGACGATGTAATTTTTTTATTCATGAATGAAAGTTAAGTGAGAAGAAAGAACCCGGATCGTCCTGACAGGTAGCATTGCTTAGGTATAGCTTAGGTATAGCTAGTGTATAGCTAGTGTATAAGCTAAAAGATTTGGGAAGGGCAGGGGATTGCTTCGTCGCTCCTCCATCGCTCGTCCCGAGGACGGCCTTAGCGCCTTTCCGTCTTCGCGGCAAACAGGGGCGGCATTTAATCGTTGAGTTGTTTAGCTAACCCCCAACACCTCCCGCATGGTAAATACTCCCTTCTTCCCGGCTATAAATTCAGCAGCGGCAATAGCACCCGAAGCAAATCCTTTCCGGTTGTGCGCAGTATGTATGATCTCTATATCATCAATATCGGAACTGTATTTTATCAAATGGGTTCCGGGTGCGGGATCGGTTCTTTCACTTTTAATAAACAGATCTTCGGGCGATTGTGTTTTTGCTTTCACCCATTGTTTTTTCCATTCAAGTTTTGAAAGGATCTGTTCTGCTATGGTAACCGCCGTTCCGCTGGGCGCGTCTTTTTTGGCTGTATGATGAATCTCTTTGATCTGCACATCATAATCGGTTTGGTCCGACATCAATTCTGCAAGCTGTTTGTTGATCTCAAAAAATATATTCACCCCAATGCTGAAATTACTGGAATGGAGAAAAGCCGTGTTTTTTTCAATACAATATTTCCTTGCATCCTCCATGCGGTCATTCCATCCTGTAGATCCTGAAACCACCGCAATGCCTGCATCCATGCATTTTCTTACATTTTCAAATGCCGCTTCAGGGCTTGTAAATTCTATGGCAACATCAGCCATCGAAAAGTTTTCAACAGTAAAAGCATCCAGGTTGCTGCTTGAAACCTTTAAAACAATTTCATGTCCTTTTGCAATGGCCATTTCTTCAATCAACCTACCCATCTTTCCATATCCGATCAAAGCAATGCGCATAGATTATTTTATTCCTATGATGAAACTAATTCCGGTGGTACGGGCCATTTCACTATAACCGGGTTTAAATTTAAAACTCAGATCAGGACTCACATCAAAACTGCGTAAGTGTGCATCCACCGTTGCATCCACTACATTTAATCCCCAGAAAAGCAGGAAAAATAAAATGGAAAAATCAATGTTCCTCCTGTATTCATCCCTGAAGGTGCGGATAGCATTGATATCAACCACCCTGTAAAATTCTCTCAGGGTATTGTAATTTGATGAATCGCGTATGGGTGGTGAAGCTTCCACTCTTGCCCTGTAAGCAAACCTTAATTCGCGGTAAGTTTTTAAATTAAAAACAAAAATGGCACCTGTAGTTCCAAGTGCTCCATATATTATTGGAATCTTCCAGTATCTTTTATTGTAGGCCTGTCCCCAGCCTGGTAAAATGGCAGATCTTATAGCGGCCTTCCTGGGTGAGTGATTCAGTAATACAGAATCCACCGCTGAATTATTTGTGATAACCGGGCTCTCAATGCGAATCGCGGAGTCAACGGTGATTAAATTTCGCAGACTGTCGGACTGCGCAGATAGGTGCAGTGCATTTAAAAGGAAAAAGCTGAAGCAAATAAAAACCTGTATGTAATATTTGCTTTTATTCAATGGTGACATTCATTTGGTCCAGTAATTTGTTCAGTTCTTCCAATGAATAATAGTCGAAACTTATCTGGCCGCTTCCGTTCTTGCTGTGTTTTAATTTCACTCTTGTACTAAAGTGTGAACACAATTTGTCTTCCACTTTTTTATAAGATTCGGGCATGGCAGCTGCTGCCGGTTTTTTGCCTTCTTTTTCTTTATAAAGATTTCTTACCAGCAATTCGGTTTGTCTTACTGAAAGTTGCTTGGTTTTGATCTCATCAAAAATATACAGTTGTTTGTCGATGGTATCCACATTCACCAACGCGCGTGCATGACCCATGCTGATCTCTCCGTTTCTAACAGCCACCTGTATGTCGGGCGGCAATTTTAAAAGCCTCAGGTAATTGGTTACCGTGCTTCTGTCCTTACCCATTCTTTCTGCCACCTGCTCCTGGGTATGATCCAGTTCTTCCATCATTCTCTTATAGCTCAAAGCAATTTCCATGGCATTCAGGTCTTCCCGCTGCAGGTTTTCCAATAAAGCCAGTTCCAGCAATTCCTGGTCATTGGCCTGCCTGATATAGGCAGGAATATCTTTCAACCCTGCCAGTTTGCAAGCCCGCAGCCTTCTTTCACCAGAGATCAGCCTGTATTTATTACCATGCAGTTTGGAAACAGTGATGGGCTGAATGATGTCATGCAGTTTAATGGAGTTGGCAAGTTCCTGGAGTGCCTGTTCATCAAAATCCCTGCGTGGCTGTTTTGGATTTGTTTCAATGTTTTCAATGGGCAAACGCAAAATCCCTGTAGCGGCTTCCATTGCCTGTGGTTGTAATTGTCCTGTAGTATTTTTTAAATCGGTATCAATGCTTTGGAGAAGGGAGCGGATGCCTTTTCCCAATGCATCTTTATTTTGTTTCGGCGTACTCATTATTATTTATTGGATGGTGATGAACCGTTGACAAATTTAGCAGATGCCTGTGTTAAGAAAACGGCAATGCTGCAACCCAACTTATAGTTCGATGATCTTTTCTTCCTGAGGGATCTTTGTCATATTGTTTTTCTGCAGGATCTCCTTGGCAAGGTTCAGATAATTCATGGCTCCTTTACTGTTGGCATCGTAAAGGATCACGGGCTTTCCAAAACTCGGTGCTTCACTCAGGCGTGCATTCCTGTGGATGATGGTGCTGAACACCAGGTCTTCAAAATGCCTTCTTACTTCTGCCACTACCTGGTTGCAAAGTCTTAACCTGCCATCGTACATCGTCATCAGTATGCCTTCAATCACCAGGCTGGTATTGAGCCTGCTTTGAACGATCTTAATGGTATTCAATAATTTTCCAAGTCCTTCCAAAGCAAAAAATTCGCACTGCACCGGTACGATCACCGAATCGGCTGCTGTAAGGGCATTCACAGTGATCAGCCCCAGGGAAGGCGAGCAATCCACAATAATGAAATCATACCGTTCCTTCACCGATTCGATCAGTTGTTTTAAAACCATTTCCCTGTTGGGGTAGTTGATCATTTCTATTTCAGCTCCAACCAAATCAATATGAGAAGGGATGAGGTCCAGGTTTGGAATATCCGTTCGGAGAATTACATCTTTGGCTCCGGCATGATTGACCATGCAGTCGTAAAGGCTATAGGTAATGTTCTGAAGATCAAAGCCTACACCGGTTGTGCTGTTGGCCTGCGGATCGGCATCCACCAGCAAGGTTTTGTATTCCAGCACCCCTAAAGAAGCTGCCAGGTTAATGGCAGTCGTAGTTTTTCCAACTCCGCCTTTTTGATTTGCAACACCTATTATTTTGGACATTTAACCCTTTAAATTTTATATGTCAATGCTTTCACCAATAGCCGGTAATAATAATATCAGCCCGGCATCGGCAAATGCTTTCTTAACTTTTTCGTGATCAATTTTAATATAACCGAAGGTATCGTAATGAAGACCGACAATCTTTTTGCACTGGATCATTTCTGCCGCAATGATGGCATCTTCATAACCCATAGTGAAGTTATCGCCGATAGGCAATAAGGCAAACTCAGACTTTCCCCACCTGGGCACCAGCTGCATATCCAAGGTAAGCGAGGTATCGCCACTATAATAAAAGCTTTTGCCTTCAACAGTTACTATAAATCCCATCGGGTTTCCACCATAACTGCCGTCGGGCAGTCCGGAAGAGTGTTGTGCCACCGTACATTTCACGGTTCCAAAATCAAAAGTCTTTTTGCCACCTGTATTCATCGGGTGCGTTTTCTCCACACCTCTTTTATTCAGCCATTCAGACACCTCATAAGATGCCACAACGGTTGCATCTGTTTGCCTTGCCAGTTGCACACAATCGGCGATATGATCTGAATGTCCGTGGGACACCAGGATATAATCAGCCTCAATGGATTCCAGTTTAATATCCCTGGCAAGCTCATTGGGCTTAATAAAAGGATCAAAAAGGATCTTTTTTCCCCCGGCTTCAATTAAAAAGCAGGAGTGTCCATAATATGTAAGCTTCATAATCAACACTTTCGGGTCCGGGCAAAAATACGGTTTCAGCCGCCAAAACTAAGATTGTGTTTTAATTATATCATGCCTTTGAAAATCTTCGGTTATTTGCATTTTTATGAGAAGTTCACCTACCTGGATCTTTTTGGCCGGAATTATGATTTTACTGGATTTTTATGTTTTCCAAATCGTAAAAATGCTGAGCCAGACGGCTGGTTCCCGCACCAAGACCATTATTTACGTTAGTTATTGGGCTTTGTCCCTGCTGGCCCTTGCCCTGCTATTCCTGCTCCCTTTGTTCGAGAACTTTCCAAAAACCACAAGAAGTGTGGTCTTTGCTGTGTTGATTGGTTTTTTTCTTTTTAAACTGATCGCCTCCGTATTTTTCCTGATTGATGATATCAGAAGAGGCATACAATGGCTGGCCGGAAAGCTATTTTTCAGGGGCACAGAAGGAGAAGACATGCAGGATGGAAAAATGAATCGTTCCGTGTTTTTGTCATGGCTGGGAATCGCAGTAGGGGGGAGCCTGTTTTCTACACTGCTCCTCGGTTTTGGCAACAAGTATAATTATAAGGTGAAGCGGGTGTCAGTAAAATCACCCAACCTTCCCCAGGCATTCAAAGGAATGAAAATTGTGCAGATCTCCGACATTCACTGCGGAAGTTTTACAGATACACAGGCTGTTGCAAAAGGAGTGGAGATGGCAAATGCGCTTCAACCCGACCTGATCGTTTTTACCGGCGACCTTGTAAATAACAAAGCGGAAGAAATGGATGCCTACAAAGAGGTTTTTGCAAAATTGAAGGCACCGATGGGGGTGTATTCCATTTTAGGAAACCATGATTATGGGGATTATGCGAAATGGAATCATCCCTCGGAAAAAGCCAGCAATCTTGAAAAATTGAAAGCCCTACAGGAACAGATGGGATGGAAGTTGTTGATGGATGAACATGTTGTTCTTGAAAAAGGAGATGAAAGCATCGCCCTGCTGGGAATTCAGAACTGGAGTGCGCTGAGCAATTTTCCTAAATATGGAAACCTGTCCAAGGCGTATGCAGGAACTGAAGATCTTCCATTTAAAATTTTGCTGAGTCATGATCCAACACATTGGGATGCGGAGGTCAGACCAAAATATCCTGATATAGATCTGATGCTGGCCGGACATACACATGGAATGCAGTTTGGTGTTGAAATTCCCTGGTTCCGTTGGAGCCCGGTTCAATATGTTTACAAACAATGGATGGGACTTTATAATGAAGGCCCGCAAACTTTATACATCAACCGCGGATATGGTTTTATAGGTTACCCTGGAAGGGTTGGGATTCTGCCGGAGATCACTTTGATTGAACTTACATAATATCAGCAAATCATAAACGTTTAGTTAAGTGAAGGGCTTATTTAAGAATAAAATAAGTTTTAATGGCATTATCCTTGACAAAATTGCAAAAACTATGTTTATGAAAACAAAACTCATTTTTATCCTTGCCTTTGTTTTTTTCTCTCAATCAGCCATGGCGCAATTTCACATTGGCGTTAAGGGCGGCGCCAACATTACAAAGGTGGATGGAAAATCTTTCAGTGATGAATTCAGGTATGGATATCATCTTGGAGGATTTGCAGAAATCGGACTTGGAAAAAGACTGGCTATCCAACCTGAGGTGTTGTTTAATCAGTTCAACACGCGCGCCGACAGCAGCTTTAAAAGCGTATATCAGAACGCAGTTGATTTTTCAGGTTACCAAAATGTGCAACTGAATTACCTGACCATTCCTATTATGGTGAATTACAAACTGGGCAGTTTGCTTACACTACAGGCTGGACCTCAGTTTGGTATTTTGATCGCACAGGATAAAAACCTGATTCAAAACGGAAAGGAAGCCTTCAGTAAAGGAGCATTTTCCATGGCAGGTGGTGCCCAGATTAATTTAAGTAAGCTGCGCCTTACAGGAAGGTATTTTGTAGGATTGAATGATATCAGTGACCTGGATAACCAGGAAAAGTGGACGAACCAGGGTTTTCAGTTGTCCCTTGGACTGGCCTTTTAATTCACTTAAAAGAATTGCATCCCTCCCTCCGGAGGGATTTTTTTTCTGCCATATAGGCATTTTTTTTCTGCTGGCACTAATGTTGAACCGCAGGTTTTCCTGGTTACATTTGCCAGTTCTGCCTGGGGCAGTTATCATAAAAAATTGTTGCGTGTGAATTTTAACCTGAAGTCCGAAGAGGAATTGGATTTTCTTCCCATCATTCCTTTAAATGAATCTGATGCAGAAGCAAATGAGAAGATCAATATACCTGAGGAAATTTGTTTACTTCCTTTAAGAAATACGGTGCTTTTCCCAGGTGTAGTATTGCCCATTACCGTTGGAAGGGATAAGAGCATCAAAGCGGTGAATGATGCATACGCATTAAGTAAGCTTATTGGTGTTGTTGCGCAAAGAGACAGCAGTATTGAAGATCCAGCAGCAAAAGACCTGGAGCAGGTGGGTACCGTTGCCAAAATTGTAAAGCAGATCAAAATGCCTGATGGTGGTACTACGATCATCATCCAGGGTAAAAGTCGTTTTTCCATTCAGGAGATCACTTCTGAGGAACCTTATTTCAAAGCAAAGATCCAGGTGATCGAAGAAGAAGAGGCACCGAAGGATCCCGATTTCGAAGCTTATGTTTCCAACATAAAAGACCTGGCAACAGAAATCATCCAGCTTTCACAGAACATTCCAACAGAAGCTTCGGTGATTCTAAAAAATATAGAAAATCCTTCCTTCCTGATCCATTTCGTTTCAAGCAATCTTACCATAGATATCCGCGACAAGCAAAAATTGCTTGAGCTCAATAATATCCGTGAAAGAGCGGATTTGCTGATGCAGTTTCTTCAGAAAGAATTGCAGTTTGCGGAATTAAAAAATAAGGTTACCAATAAAACCAGGGCGGAGATCGACAAGCAGCAAAGAGAATATTTTCTTCAGCAGCAATTAAAAAGTATCAAGGAAGAATTAGGTGGCGATCCTAATGAAAGAGAAATAAAAGAATTGCAGAAAAGGGCAGAGACCAAGAAGTGGCCCGATGCCGCTAAAGAAACCTTTAAAAAGGGCCTTGAGAAACTCGAAAGAATGCATCCGAGTACACCCGATTATTCGGTAGTGTATAATCACCTTGACCTCTTACTGGATCTTCCCTGGAATGAATATACAGATGATGTGTATGACCTGGAAAAAGCAAGAGAAATTCTTGACCATGATCATTATGGAATGGACAAGATCAAAGAAAGGATCCTGGAATACCTCGCTGTGCTGAAATTAAAAGGCGATATGAAAAGTCCGATCCTTTGTTTTTATGGTCCTCCCGGAATTGGTAAAACATCTTTGGGAAGAAGCATTGCCAATGCCATCGGCAGGAAATATGTGCGGTTAAGTTTAGGCGGCATTCATGATGAAAGTGAGATCCGCGGACACAGGAAAACCTATATCGGTGCGATGCCGGGAAGGATCATGCAGAACATCAGAAAAATTAAATCATCCAACCCGGTAATGATCCTGGATGAAATCGACAAAGTTGGAAGTGATTTGAGAGGTGATCCAAGTAGCGCCTTACTAGAAGTTCTGGATCCTGAACAGAACAATAGTTTTTACGACAATTATCTTGAACTTGAATATGACCTGAGCAAAGTTTTATTTATTGCTACTGCAAATAATCTTCAAACCATTCAGCCTGCATTGCGCGACCGGCTGGAGATCATTGAACTGAGCGGATATGCGGTGGAAGAAAAAATTGAGATCGCCAAAAGGCATTTAATTCCAAAGCAAAAAGACGCACATGGCCTGAAGGATAAAAAATTTAAAATGGCCGATAAGGTCATTGAGAAAATTATCCAGGATTATACCAGAGAAAGCGGCGTGCGTGAACTGGACAGGCATCTTGCAGCTGTGATGCGCAACATCGCCATGCAGTTTGTTACGAAGGGAACCATTAAACAGGTGGTAACCGTAGAAGATGTTGAAACCATTTTAGGAAGATCGAGGTATAACAATGAAATGTATAAATCGGCTACCATTCCGGGTGTGGCCGTAGGACTGGCTTATACTTATGCCGGCGGTGATATTCTTTTTATTGAAGCTTCCTTGAGTGATGGAAAACATGAACTGAGGCTTACCGGCAACCTGGGAAATGTTATGAAGGAAAGTGCTTCCACGGCTTTATCTTACCTCAGTGCCAATGCAAAAAAACATGGCATTGATCCAGAAATACTGGAGAAAAAGGCGGTGCACATACATGTTCCGGAAGGAGCGGTTCCCAAAGACGGACCAAGTGCCGGCGTTACCATGCTGACTGCACTGGCGTCTGCATTTACCGGGAAAAAGATCCGGCCTTATCTGGGGATGACAGGAGAGATCACTTTGCGCGGACAGGTTTTACCTGTTGGGGGGATTAAGGAAAAAGTGCTGGCTGCAAAAAGAGCAGGACTGCGCGATCTGATCCTTTGCTGGATCAATGAAAAAGATGTGCAGGAGATCAACCCCGATTTTATCAAAGGCGTACGCTTTCATTATGTAAAGACCATGAGCCAGGTACTGGAATTTGCATTAATGGATTGATGATAAACCTTAATTTAGACTTTAATACTTTCATCTGCACCGGCTAATCATCATATATTTTCTTTTGTTATCCTGCGCGGCAGGCAGCCAAACGCTTGGTGGAAGTGCAGCTTATAATTTTTTAAAACTTCCTTCCAGTCCACTGCTAACAGCATCAGGAGGTGTTAATACTTCCTATTTTACCAATGAAGCCGGATTGAGTAGTAACAATCCTGCTTTGCTGAACGAGGCGCTTCATAGCCAGGTGAATGTGAGCTTTAATCGTTTTCTTGCCGGCATTAAAACCTACAGCACAACTGCTGTAACCCACCACAGTGCAAGTAATACCAGCTTTGGCGGTCATATTTACTTTGTTGATTATGGTTCCATTCCACAGGCTGATGCGGCTGGCAATGTGAGCGGAGAATTCCGCCCGGTTGATTTCCTAATCCAGGTAGGCGCTGGAAGACGCTATTTGGAAAGATGGCATTACGGAATGAATTTTAAATTCATTCAATCCAGTTACCAGCAATTCAAATCAAGTGCACTGGCTTTTGATGTTGCAGTGTTGTATCGCGATTCTGCGAATGGTTTTACAGCTTCATTGCTTGCGAAGAATATGGGATTCCAGTTAAAAACTTTTACTGGCGAGCAGGAAGAACTTCCTTTTGATCTTCAGTTGGGCATCACCAAAAGGTTAGCCAATGCGCCCTTTGCATTTTCAGTAACCGCACAACAGGCACACCGGTTTGATCTTAATTATAATGACACGGTTTTTAATAATGAAAATGAACTGTCTCCAGGTAATGGATTTGTAAATAAGCTCACGCAACATTTTGTAGTGGCCTCGCATATTTACCTGGGAAAGCAACTGGAAGCCACTATAGGTTATAATCATTTGAGAAGATCGGAATTGAATGCCGGCAGCTCGGGTAATGGGTTGAATGGTTTCTCTATGGGTTTGCGTGCAAATTTCCGGAAGTTGCAGATCCTGTATGCACGATCGAATTACCAGCGCAATATATCATTCAACCAGATCGGAATTACGGTACAACTGAACCAGTTTTTTGGTGCAGGAGCCTTATAATCAACAATAATTATTTCTTCATTGCTTAACATCTTCCTCCTTTTTTCCTGAAAGGGTGGAGGAGGCATTGAATTAAGCCTATGCAACTCTATGCGATCTGGTTGTGCAAGGGTTCTCCGTGCTGTATTGCTCCACCTTAGGTTTAAAGATTTCTTAGGAAAAATCAGGAGCAATAAGGCGCAAATAACCATTCTAATGTTTTATGATGATGTGCCTTGCCCGCAGATCGTGCGAATGAACGCAGAAGACCACAATAGCGAAAATCTGGGTAATCATGAGGAGGTCTTTTTTTTGCCCGCTGATCGCGCTGATGAACGCAGAATACCAATCAGCGAAAATCTGCGTAATCTGCGGGAGGCCTTTTTGTTGCCTGGCTTTAGTCAAGTCAATAGTCAATGTTCAAAAGTCAATCACCACGGGGAATTCAGCAGCGGGGCAGGTACGAGGCCCGCCGGCCTGAGGCAAAATCTTAATTAAAACTGATGTTAGATTTTTCCCCGGACAGCATTGATCTATTGACCATTGATCTATTGACCATTGACTATTTGACCATTTTATAAACTTCAAAAGCCTCCGCAAGAATGGTGTTGCATTGAATGCCTCTTACAACAGCGAGTGAGCGGATAAATTCAGGATTCATGTAGGAACGGCCAACCTGGGTTTTGTATTCTTTTAAAGCCTTTATTTTTTTAGAAAGATCTTCTTCTGAAATCTGTTCAAAATAATTGGGCTGGAACCGGGTGTTGTTCCATGGCAATTCATAGCCAAGGATACTGGCATTTTTAAATGCACGCATTCCTTCGGCATATACGGACTGGTGATCCTGGTGAACATCATGCCTGGCAGGTAATAAAACCAGGTGAGGTTGGAAATGATGGTTGATCTTTAATAATTCCTCGAGAATTGCCTGCCTGTTGTCTAGAAGTTTGCGTACTTCAAAATCAAAAAAAATGGTTTCATGCACACCGAGTGCGGAAGTAGCCTTTCTGCACTCTTCTTCAAGTGCATTTGAAGGATGTTCCTTAGGCAGGGACTGTGCGCAGGTTGAAAAGGCTACATAAGTGACTTTTTTGCCTTCTCTTACAAATTTTGCAATGCTGCCACCACAACCAAGTTCGCCGTCATCGGTGTGTGGTGCAAGGATCAGAATAAGATTTTTATCCATCAGCGGTTCAAATAAATTGTAGAATCTTTTAATAAAGGTAGTTGTTGTCTGAATTGCGTGTTCAATACCACCCGAAACTGATTCACCGTTGACATGCCCGCGTAAAATCCCTCATAGTTTTTATTGGGAAGTTTTACCATGTTCAGGTTCATAAAATGGTATTTATGATCAACCGAATCATTCGCGTATTCCCTGAAAGCATGATCACTCATCAACATGATCAAAGGTGGGGTTTGCGCATGCTTCATGATATGGTCTGTAAGTTTGAGAATTTTCTGATTGGTATATTGAAGGAATTCAATATAAAGCCGCTCATCCACCTGCCTGGACTCTTCCAGATCTTCCAGGGCATTTGGTTTTCCCTTGCTGTCGAAATAATAAGGATAGTGTGGCATTTCAAGGTGGGTGTAAACAAACCGAGGAGCTGTAACAGAAGGTTTTGCAATTTCATTCCATGTCCGGTTGTAAAGGTCCTGTGTTATTTCAAGATTATAATAAGCCATTCTTTCAATCTCTGACCGGATCTTTAACTTCGTAACCAGATTAAACCGGATATCTCTTGTCATTCGCGTAAATAAAGTTTGTTCCCTGATCAGGTCTGTGCCTGATTTATAAAATGAAGTGGAACGGTAAGGCAAATCATCAGCAAAACGGAATATGCCGAAATTGAGTGTATGGTAACCCTGTTGTTTAAAAAAATCAACCACCGGGTTGTCGTTGATCAATTTAAAACAGATGCTGCGATCAGAAAGGCTCCGGTTGCTTTTTTCTAAACCTTGCAAATAATCCATCGAAAAAATAGAGGCCATAGTAAAGGGCGTGTAATTGTAATTGCTGATGGTACTGTCCACCACATGAAATCCGCGTTGGCGCATTTGATTTTCAAAAAAGCTGTTATCAAATCGAAAATGTTCCTGCAGAGGAATTTTTCCTGAATACCCATCAGCAATGATGAGAAAAATATCTGGTTGATCACAACGCCCACAGGCTACCAATTTGATTTTATGGTGCGCTTTATCCTCCCTTCCTGTAGAAAACGAAAGGGTAACAACATCTATCAGGATGAAAACCAGCAACAGTAAATTTAAATAAAGGGTCAGCGTTTTGAAAGCAAACTTCTTTTTTCTGAACCTGACCAAAAGAAATAAAAAAACGAGGAGCGCCAGAGGCAAAAGGAAAAGGTATTTTACAAGAAAAGTTTGATCAGCAAAAGATTTTAAAAAATCATGAAGAGGACCAAAGAATATATGGAAGGCCAGCACCATAAAAGCAAGTAGGAAAGCGGGTCGCCAGGATCGGATTAAAAGGAAAAAAAACAGGGAAAGCAGCACCGAATATCCCAGGTATTCCATCAGCAACACCAGGCTTACACCCACCGGGATGATGGGATGATTCACTACAAATCCATGAAACACAAAATAAAGGGGGAGGAGCAGTATATAAAATGGAAAGCTTTGATATCGACGTAACAATTGATTCATGAAAGGCAAAAAAGGAAATAAGTTTTAAAAAGCGACAAATTAAGAATAAAGTTTTTCTTTGCTGCTATTAGCCCGAATTATGGAGAAACTGGTTTATATAGCAATGAGCGCCGACCTGATACACACGGGGCATCTGAACATCATTAAAAAGGGTAAATCACTTGGAAAGGTCATGATCGGGTTATTGACCGATGAAGCCATTGCCACCTATAAGCGGGTACCTTATCTCAGTTTTGAACAAAGAAAGGAGATCATTGAGAACCTGAAACATGTTGACGAAGTGGTGGTGCAGACCACCCTGGATTATGAATCCAATCTCAGGAAATATCAACCCGATTTTGTAGTTCATGGTGACGACTGGAAAAATAGCATACAACAATCCACCCGCAAAAAAGTGGTGGAAGTTTTAAAAGAATGGAATGGTGAGTTGGTAGAAATTCCTTATTCAGCTGGTATCAGTTCTACCCTAATACAACAATCCATTAAAGAAACAGGCATAACGCCAGACAACCGGTTAAAAAGGTTGAAAAGAATTCTGTCTGTAAAACCTATGGCCACTGCACTTGAAGCGCATAATGGATTGAGCGGATTGATCGTGGAAGAAACGGTTTTTGTTGATGAAAGCGGGAAGCCTTCAGAATTTGACGCCATCTGGTTAAGCAGTCTGACAGATAGTTTTTCAAAAGGCAAACCAGATACGGAAGCTATTGATTTTACCTCCAGGCTTCAAACCGTAAATGCGATCCTGGAGGTTACCACCAAGCCCATTATTTTTGATGGTGACACTGGTGGACGCATCGACCAGTTTCCTTTTATGGTCCGTTCACTTGAACGACTGGGCGTTTCAGCTGTGATTATTGAAGACAAGATCGGGCAGAAAAAAAATTCTTTGCTTGATGAATCCTCCGTTCATGAGCAGGATTTTATTGAAGATTTTTGCCAGAAGTTAAAAACCGGTTTGGATGCAAGGGTTACAGAGGACTTCATGATCATTTCAAGGATCGAAAGCCTCATACTTGGAAAAGGAATGGATGATGCACTGGCAAGAGCCAAAGCCTATGTGGCAGCAGGCAGCAGTGGCATCATGATTCATAGTAAACAAAAGGATGGAAAGGAAATACTGGAATTTGCCAGAGCATTCAGGCAATGGGCGCCACATGTTCCATTGGTGGCCGTACCTACTATTTATAATGGTATTGATTGGAATGAACTTCAAACCGCGGGTTTTAATATCGTGATTCAGGCCAACCACCTGCTGCGCAGTGCTTACCCGGCCATGAAACAAACGGCATTGTCAATTTTGGAAAACCGCATGTCGTTGCCTGCAGAAAAAAATACGATCTCCATTCCTGATTTTTTTAAATTGATTCGCTGACCATGATCGATCCAGGAGCATTTATTAATGAATTGATAGAAAATGAAATTCATTTTTGTACCGGCGTGCCGGATTCATTATTAAGTGGATTCATTCAGGGGTTTGACCATGACGAAAGGATCACACATAAAATTGCAGTAAATGAAGGTGCTGCCCTTGCCAGTGCTTCGGGTTATCATCTGGCTACAGGAAAAACAGCGCTTGTTTATCTTCAGAATTCCGGCCTGGGCAACCTGATCAATCCACTTACATCGCTTTGCGATGCGGAGGTCTATGGTATTCCTGTAGTGATGGTGATTGGTTGGCGGGGTAAACCTGGAACCAAAGACGAGCCGCAACATGTAAAAATGGGGCGCATAAATAAAGACCTCCTCAATGTTCTTGAGATACCATTTGTTGTCCTGGAAAAAGAACTGCAGGATGATTGGAAATCTGCATTGAGATCCATCATACAAAAAGCGAAATCCGGTTTGCAGCCGGTTGCAATATTAGTAGGAGCAGGAGTTTTTGAAAGCGGGAAAGGTTATGGTGATAATCAGCTGGAATTAAGTTCTGCCCAGGCTATAGCGCTGTTATATGAAAACTGGCAGCCTTCCGACATCGTGCTTTGTACTACCGGTAAGATCGGAAGAGTATTTTATAAGATCAACCAGGAAAGAAAAAAGATCGGCCGCTATTTTTTGAATGTAGGTGCCATGGGACATGTGTTAAGCCTGGCAACTACATTGGCTACAAACAGAAATGAACGTGTCATCGTGCTGGATGGCGATGGAAGTCTGCTGATGCACATGGGCGCGCTGGCAACGGCTGCCGGAATTTCAAATCTGCAATATATACTGTTGAATAATGGCGCACATCAGTCCGTGGGTGGACAACCCACTGCGGGTTTTGATATTGACTTTGTAACCATCGCAAAAGGTTGCGGTTTGAATGCCATCAGTTGCAGCACAGCAGAAGATTTAAAAAATGTTGGAGGGTCCAGACAGGGTTTTATTGAAATCAGGATCAATACCAAAACAGACGTATCACTTCCACGACCCACAGCAGCTCCTTCGGAAGCAAAGCGTAATTTTATGGCGCAAATGAAACAATCAAAAGGTGATGAAGGCGCAGGAAGTATATAGGGGAGCAGGCAGCTTGCTGATTGCGAACCTTGCGCAAATAAAACAGGCACAAAACATCCTGGTTGTACAAGGAAACCACGCACCGGGAAATTCCATCGTTTTACAATTGCAGCAATTGCATCAATCGGTGGAGGTTATTTTTACACCAGCTGGAATTTTGCAACTGCATGCAATTCCCAAAGTAAATACGCCTGATGTGGTCATTGCTATAGGCGGAGGAAGAGTGATCGATTATGCCAAAGGGATTATTCACCATAATCATTTAATAGAAACATGTTTTATTGCAGTTCCCACAACGGCAGGATCGGGAAGTGAGGCCACACCATTTGCTGTGTTTTATCATTCATTGGAAAAGAGCTCTCTCGAAGCTGATTTTTTATTACCAGGTATTGTGGTGCTGGATCCATTGCTGTTGTTGGATCTGCCCGGGAAACAAAAAGCTGTTTCTGCCGCAGATTGTTTTTCTCAGTGTATAGAATCGATTTGGAATAAGCGATCTACGCTGCAATCAGAAAGTTTTGCACTGGACGGAATTCAAATAGCAAGGGAGAATATGTTCGCTTATGTGCAGGGGGCAGACCCGGATGCAGGAAGGCAAATGCTGGAAGCCGCTTATTTATCTGGAAAGGCGATTGCCATTACCCGCACTACCGGACCGCATGCACTTTCCTATTATCTCACGGCCCAACACCAGGTGCCACATGGACAAGCTGTTGCGCTCTTTCTTCCGGTTTTCTTTTTGTATAATGAATCGGCATCACCACCACAACTCAAAAAAATTTACAATGCTTTGGGTGTTGCTTCTTCATTGGAAGCTTATGAATTTTGCAGCGGTTTTTTTAAAAGTTGTGGACTGATACAAACCTTACCGGATTTGAATGTGGGGCGGATCGACATTGAAAAGCTGGTGGGTTCAGTAAATTTGGAAAGATTCGCAAACAATCCAAAACCTTACGACAGCCAAAAAATAATTGAACTGTTAGCGCAATATTTAACCTGATATGTTTTCAATTTTCAGTGAATTTAAAAGGGTTCAAAAACTGGTGGATCAAAAGTTCAACATTATATTTTTTGTTGAAACCCATTATTATTTTCAATACATCGAACACCTTTTTAATGCTTTTGCGGGGCAAAAAGGAGTACGCATTGCCTATATAAGTTCCGATAAACAGGATCCTGTTTTGCAGGATAAAAGAGTGGAAGGATTTTATTTGAATGCAACACTGGCAGGTGCATTTCCAAAATTACAAGCCGACGTAATGGTCATGACAATGCCTGATCTGCAAAACTTTCTTTATAAAAGATCCGAAAGGGTTGGTAAATACATTTATGTTTTTCATGCTTTGGTAAGCACACACCAGCAATACAGGGAAAATGCATTTGATTATTATGATGCAGTTTTTTGCACCGGTCCCCAACAAGTGGAAGAGATCAGCAAAAGGGAGTTGTTATTTTCATTACCACCTAAAGAATTGGTTTCTTATGGTTATCCTTTCCTGGAGCAAATGAAAAGCCAGCCAGGTGAAGTTCCACTAAAAAAGATCCTGGTGGCTCCGAGCTGGTATGAGGAAGGTTTATTGAATCAACATATATTTCCTTTGTTGGAGATCTTTAAAAATATACGCATGGAAATTTGGCTGAGACCGCACCCCGAATTCATCAAACGAAAACCAAAGCAATGGAAGAAAATAGAGGAACAATCAGCAAAAGGAAGCATTCACATTGATCTTTCGCCATCGGTTTATAATCATTTTTCTGAATCGGCCATCCTCATTACAGACAGATCCGGAATTGCATTTGAATTTGCATTCAGCACAGGAAGACCGGTAATTTTTATCGACACCCCACTCAAACAACAGAATCATAGTTGGCAAAAATTAAATATTGAACCACTTGAAAACCGTTTCCGGTACCAGGTTGGAAAAGCTGTGTTGCCAGGAGCAATGAATGAACTGGCAGGTTATATGAACCAATTACAAACACTTCAGCATGAAATGGAGTCTTCGATAAAAGATACCGAAACAAAAATGGTATTCAACAAAGAATACCATTCAAACGGAATTAATTATATCAATGATCATTTAAGATTCTGAACCTTTCTTTTTGTTGAAGAACATCTTAATCCTCCACCAGGAAGTTTTCAGAAAAAAACCAAGTCCCATTGCTGCTGCAACAAGGGCCTGCAAAAGATAACTTCCACTTCCCGGATCGATATATAATAAAAATAACTGCATTAGAAATAGCTGAAATTGGTTTCAGGTGTCAAAGTTAATAGAGTTTCATACATCAATTGAATGGTTTGCTCAATATCGCTTTTATGTAACATTTCAACCGTTGTATGCATGTACCGGAGTGGAATGGAGATCAGCACCGACGGACAACCATCATTTGCATAGGCAAATGAGTCGGTATCGGTGCCCGTACTCCTGGAAACTGCTCTTAATTGAACCGGGATGCCGCTTTTTTTAGCAACAGCTTCCACCAGCTCCAACAGTTTATTGTGCACTGCCGGCCCATAAGAAAGTGAAGGGCCTTTACCACAACTGGTTTCGCCTTCAACAACTTTATTGATCATCGGTGTTGTAGTATCATGTGTTACATCGGTAATGATGGCTACATTGGGTTTGATCCTGCGTGCAATCATTTCTGCTCCGCGTAACCCGATCTCTTCCTGAACGGCATTCACCACGTATAAACCAAATGGAAGTTTCTTTTTATTTTCCTTCAATAATCTTGCTACTTCAGCGATCATAAATCCGCCGATGCGGTTATCAAATGCCCTGCCTATATAATAATCAAATGCCAGTTCGTCAAAACCATCCTGGTAGGTAACCACGGCACCAATGTGTACGCCCAGGTCTTCCAGCTCTTTTTTACTCCTTGCGCCGGTATCCAGGAAAAGATTCTCAACTTTAGCTACGGGTTCCTTTTCAGCATTACCGATCCTTGTGTGAATGGCCGGCCAGCCAAAAACGGCTTTCACCTGCCCTTTTTTACCATGTATCCACACCCGCTGTCCCGGTGCGATCTGGTGATCCACGCCGCCATTTCTTTTAAGGTAGATCAGGCCTTCATTGGTCACATAATTTACAAACCAGCTGATCTCATCTACATGCGCTTCAATCACCACTTTAAAAGGGTGCTTTGGATTGATGACGCCTACAGCAGAACCATAAGGATCTGTAAATACTTCGTCCACATATGGTTTTATGTATTCCATCCAGAGTTTTTGCCCCCTGAATTCAAAACCTACCGGTGAAGGTGTATTAATATAATTTCTGAAAAATGAAAGAGATTGATCATTGATAACAGTTCCCTGTTTCTTTTTACCCGCTTTTGCCATGCTTCAATTTATCGGGCAAATTTAGCTAAAACCAGCATTGCTGCCGACAAGATCATGATCCCGTCTAAAACAAAATAGTAGAGGTAGTCTGAACGGTGCCTTTTAAAATAATTAAAAAGCAGGCTGAGGGGTATTGCCGGTAAAGTAAGCAGGACCACTTCCCAGGGCTCCTGGTATTGAAAAAGCATCGTTGAAGTGATGAAGAAAACAATGATACAGCTCCAAAAAAGCCTGTTAATGGATTGTTCACTTAAAACCGTGACCAGGGACCGAATCTGTTCCCTGCGGTCTGCTTCCCTGTCCCTGAAATCGAAAATGATGCAGATGGCATATATGAACAGGAAGCGGTTCAGTAAAAAAAGCATAGACACCGTTTCTAAATGATAACCGGAGATAAGCAGGGGGAGCAAAACAGTGACATGGGTCCATGCTAAGGCCAGGAAAAATGTTTTTCCAATAGCGATGGTTTTTAAAAAGCGAAATGCAGGAAAAGGAATTTTGGGTGCAGAATATAAAAAGGTAAGAAAGCCGGTGAGTGCAAGAAGCAAAAAATGCCGGACCAGAAAAAAACTAAAAAATGCGGCGAAAAGCAGCGCCGCAATGGTAAGGGAAGCATGCAGTTTTTTGTTGTGAACATTCCAGCTCATTCTTTCTGATGGCACTACGGGATCCGCAGTAAGTAACCAATGAAAATTATAGGAAGCCATGGTGCCGGAAAATATAAAACCAAACAGCGCAAGTGGGGGATGAAATGAAAATAAAATGGAAGTCTGCCAGGCCATGAGCGTTGCACCTAGGGAAATAAAAATACTGGAGTAAATGAAAAAATTAAAACAGTTTCTAAGCAAGCGCACTACCTGATCACAATTACGCTCACAAAGGCGGTATCGCTTTTATTTCCGGCGGCATCTTTAACATAGAACTTCAGGTTCATGGTATCTCTTTCAAATTGCTGGGGGTTTGAACCTGGGATATTGATGGCGTTGATGCCAAAGACCAGTCCATTCTGGTATTCAAGATCCACTTGTATCTCACCTTTTGTGGTTACAGGATATGGGGGAATTTTATAAGGAACCGGTGGCCTTGTAACGGGCAGTTTCTTGTTCAACCTTTGCCTGATCACAAAAATGGAATCGGATACGTCGCCTTCTTTATCAGTAAATTCAAGCGTCACTCTTAAAACACCATTAACCGGAACAATGTCGGTATTGGTTGAAACAACTCTCAACTGGGGTACGGTTTCAAATTTATCTTTGCTGCAGGAAATAATCAATGCTACAAGGAAAAAGTAAAAGATTGTTTTTTTCATAAATCGTATTCAAATTTAAGCTATGCCACCGGAAATACCTAAATCACAGATTCTTGCTGAAAAGGTATTTTCCATCAGCAACGATGAACACTTCCTGCGTATTGCCCTTGAAGTATATCAATTCCAATACCATAACAATTTATTGTACCGGCAGTTTTCTGATGCGCTGCGCAGAAATCCATTAAATGTGCATGTCCTGGACGCCATTCCCTTTCTTCCGATATCCTTTTTTAAAACCCACCAGGTGATGACCACCCGTTTTGACCCGGTTTTGGTTTTTGAAAGCAGCGGCACTACAGGTATGGAGCGCAGCAGACATTTTTTAAAAGATACATCCCTGTACAGTAAAAGCTTCAGGCAGTGTTTTCAGCTGTTTTTTGGAAGGCCTTCTGATTATTGTATCCTTGGACTTTTACCTTCCTATCTTGAAAGAAAAGGATCTTCCCTGGTTTATATGGTAAATGACCTTGTTGAGGCCAGTGGCCATGTAAACAGTGGCTTTTACCTCGATGCCTATGAAAAGCTGTATCAAACACTTACACAGCTGGAGGCCCAAAGGCAAAAGACCCTCCTTTTTGGAGTGAGTTATGCATTACTTGATTTTGTGGAAGCATTCCCTTTGCAGTTAGCATACACAACGGTTGTTGAAACTGGAGGGATGAAGGGAAGGAAGCAGGAAATGGCCAAACCGGAATTATATGAAATTTTAAAAAAAGGTTTTGGATTGAAAGTGGTTTATTCTGAATATGGAATGACCGAATTGCTTTCCCAGGCATACGCCGTTGATGGCAGCTATGTAGCACCGCCATGGATGAAGTTGTTGATCCGGGATCCAACCGATCCTTTACAATACCTGGAAGAAGGGAGGGCAGGAGGCATTAATATCATTGACCTTGCCAATATTTATTCCTGCAGTTTTATTGCCACAGATGATGCTGGCCGTCATTCAGGAAATTCGGTGGAAGTGCTGGGAAGGATGAATAACAGTGATATCAGGGGCTGCAGTTTGTTAGTTGCAGGCTAAATTCGTAGATCTACGCATGTTTATTCTGTAATTTTTCTAATGCCTTATTGGGTTTCTTACGAGGCACTAAGTAAATACCATATTGGAAAAATAGGGTAAGAGCCCAATTGCACAGACTGATTATCCACCTTAGATTTGTATTAGAAATTGATCGATACCCAATCCAATGAAAACCAAAACCAACTATCCAAATTCCATGAAAAGACCAGGTAAAAATCAATTTCTCCAATATCCATGAAATGAGCCCGTTTTTATCCAAACCCTAAGAGAATCCGCGGGTCAAACCGCAATCCTATCCAATCCTTTGAAAAGCAAAAGGCGTCCGACTATGAAAAGAATTTAAAATTAAAAAATTCTCGCCTTAAATAATAATCCCTTCTCTTCAGAGGGGATTTTTATTTGTGTATGGATAGATGGTAGAACAGTTGTTGAACAGTTGTTGAACAGTTGTAGAACAGTTGTTGAACAATGGTTGAATAGAGGTTGAACAGTTGTCGAATACCCTCCGTGAAATCTCTGTGTCTTTGTGCCTCCGTGGTTCCTTCTTTGCGCCTTCCCGCCTTTGCGGCAAAAAAACTAAATTCAGTTGAATAGTTGTTGAACAGTGGTTGAACAGTTGTTGAACAATGGTTGAATAGTTGTACCCTCCGTGGATATCTGTGTTCTTTGTGCCTCCGTGGTTCCAAAACTTGCGTTTAATTCTTTGCACCTTCGCGCCTTTGCGGCAAAACTTTTTATTCAGTTGAATAGTTGTTTAACAATGGTTGAAAAGTTGTTGAACTGGTTCATATAGAAGCAACAATCTCAGCCACAAAGAAAAAAAATTTCACTTGCTGTCGCGCTTATAGCATCTCGGGGCACCAAACTTGTATAGAGAGAAAAAAGTTTAAGCTAACAATAAAAATTACAACTATGAAAAAGACGATGCTCTCTTTGTTATTGGCAGGAAGTTGCGGTGCAGCTCTGGCACAGGTAACTCAATCCGGTGATACAACAAGAACAAATGTGTATAATACCACCAATTACAACATGGATCACCAAAAAAACCAACATACGTTTCTGCGGGATACCATGACCACCACGGCTGATTACAGCGCTTATGGTACTACCTCAGCCGCAGTTCCCATGTCTGTTCAGGGCTATTTCGACCGTGATTATCCAACAGCAGGAACCGTAACCTGGAGAACAAAAGGCGACTGGTATCATGCAACCTATAACAACCAGGGCAGGTATTCTCATGTGTACTATAACCAGGCAGGAAAATCTTTTACTGTTGCTTTACCCGTAACACAGAACTATGTTCCGGATGATATAGTAATGCGGGTGAGTAATATGTATGGCGATCTTGTATATGATATTGCTACAATAAAAGGTGCGCAAGGAAAGGATCTGTATCATGTAAGAACACTGGAAAATGGCCAGTTAAGATCTCAGTGGATTGGTGATGATGGATCAACAATAACAGATCCATACAGGAATGAAGATACTTCTACAGAGCATACAAATCAGATGAATAGCAATCAGCAGCAGAGCCAGCAAAATAATCAGCAGAACAACCAGAACCTAAACCAGGTTCAGGATACTTCAGCAAAAAATAACAGTAAGTCTCCGGTAAACAGGGAACAAACTCCATTAACGAATGATCAGCCTCCTGTGAACAATCAACCAGCACCTGTGGATGATGACCAGACAACAGGAACAGATGGTTCAACTAGTGCTGTTCTCGAAAGGAAAAATAAAATGAAAAATCATAAATCTTAAACCAGGGATTAAAAAATTCCCGGTAATTTGTTAAAACAAAAAACCCCGCGACTGCGGGGTTTTTTCATTAGTAAGAAAATGGTTACTGAATAATAATCTTTTCAACATTCATTAGCTGGTTGGAACTGTTCACAATTCGAACAAGATACGTGCCTTTTGCTACCTGCGAAGGCAACCTGTATTCCTGGGTTTGTTGTTTACTGTTTACCTGGATCATTTGTTTACTTACCTGTTTGCCGGAAAGGTCAAGCAGTTGCACTTCATACCTTCCTTCAGGGTAATCAGACATTGACAAACGTGTTACTGAATTGGTTACTGGGTTTGGATACAATGAAAGAGAAGGTTCAGTGGTTGTTTCATTGCGGATCGATCTTTCCACTGCTTTGCCCAGCACAGTTTCCCTGGCCAGCACTTCTTCTTTTTCTGTTTCTGTTGGTTTTTCTTCTTTTTTCTTTTTGGTTGAGATCAGGTTGGCATTGGCAAGATCAGAAGCATTGAAAACAGATCCTTCAGCAGAAACTTTTTCAGCCTGCAAGGATACAAGATCAAATCTGTAATAACCTTTAGTAGAAGTAGAACTAGTAACAATGATCCTGTCCTCTTTTTCAACTACAGCTCCATTTGTAGTGTATCCCTCAGGTAATCCTTTAATACTGCCAAGATATACTGCAACACGTGTTTCAATCGAAATCCTGTACACACGGCGGTTGGCGGTAATGAGAATTAAATTTCCAGCATCGTCGGCTACCAGGTCACCACCATAAGCATTTCTACCACCAACAGTTAATTTTCCGTTGGATGGATCATCCGTTACCGGTCCGAGGTTGGTGATCACAGGATTCTTTTTAGTGGTGAACTGTATCAGTTGCTCTGCATTATTGGTAAGCGCATATCCCTTACCGTCAGACGCCATCACCATACGGGTGATCTGGTTGTTGACATCTCCATTTCCGGAAACTTTTCCAAAGGCTTCATCTTCAAAATAAAATACAGAAGGATTTTTTGATTTCAGATCTATATACCGCAGCTGGTTAATGCCCATGGGTGTATAATAGAGCCGCTGATTTTTTTTATCGAAAGCGCAAGCTGCGGAGGTGGTTGCAAAAGGAAGCATTTTGTTTACGGGCTTCCTTTGCATGATTACGTGTCTTGTTGTTCGGCCATTTACAGTATGCACCGTAGTGGTGTAAGCGCCGCCCTGTGCGGACTGGGGAGTCACAGTGGTGAATTCATCCTTTCCCAGTATCGTGACCACCGGTTTGTTATTTGATGTGCTGATTTTTTGCGCTACCGGTGTAGCTTCAGAAGATTCGTTTTGCGTGATGGGTTTTCCTGTTCGCGCATTGAGTCTTCTTACTTCAGATGTACTTTGATATACAGGGCTGATGACCTCACCCGTAGTTACATCTACCAGGTTTACCTCGGTCCAATTGCGTTGCCCTTTTTCAAGTCCGGTAATGGCATAAGCCGTGATGCGTTCCGGTTTTTTCTGTGCCTCTGCTGTTAAGATAATTGCAGAGGAAAAAATGGTGAGTAGAATTTTTTGTTTCATGCCTAGTTGGTTTATAACCTTAAATTACGACAGCTTTCGTCGATATAAATTATAAGAGTAGATTTCTTTTTGAAAATTTACATGAGTGGTAAATAAAAGCCCGTCAGTAAACATCAGTTTTTGTTATTCCTTTGCTGTAAATCTGTGTAATCTGCGGGAGGACTTTTTTTTGCCCGCTGATCGCGCTGATGAACGTAGAAGAGCAATCAGCGATAATCTGCGTAGTCT
>MWWA01000049.1_pt1 | contig 27428 bp, 25 predicted proteins | sample 1047341 | NCBI WGS metagenome assembly MWWA01 (sample SAMN06349978, study PRJNA376086) | soil metagenome | isolation source: MS5-1 sample Antarctic (ecotone) soil | place: Antarctica | collected 2015-01-13
AGAAGAAGGGGGAGGCAATGGTTGTTGCAGCGATGAACAAAAATGGGTAAAGATTGAAGAATAGCACTTTTTTCAAAGTATAACAAAGGTATTATTATTTGAAAGTTATTATTTTTAAATTTAACAGGAAATTTAACCTATAAGAAGATTGATCCGCTTGTTTTAACTCAGATGAATATTTTGCCGAATAATAGTAATTTATATATCAATTTATAAAAATAAACTTCACCTTTAATGATTAGTTTAGAAATATCCATCGTTTCTGCTGCTTTTGAATTTTTGTTCTACTACTATTTGTTTACCTGTTAATGTATTTTTTATGAAACGGCAACAGTATAAAATTTATTTATTAGATGATGACCCGGATGATCTTGAATTAATATCATCTGCATTTGAAGATGTGGAATGTTCATCCGGCATTTCATGCTTTACCACATCTTTAGATTTATTAGATAATTTAGATTTACTTGAATCAAATGAACTTCCCGATATTATAATCCTGGATCATCAAATGCCTCTCTTAAATGGCGGTGACGTTGTTACCCAAATTAGAAATAATAAAAAATACAATGATATTACCATTGCCATTTATTCAACTATCGTACAATCTGCCAAAATTGAAGACATGTTATCTAACGGTGTTGATTTTTATCTCTCAAAAGGAAACAGCATTGACGAATTAAAAAAGCATGTTGATCTATTTTGCAATGCTATTGTGAAGAAACAATCAGAAAATTGATTTTCAATTTTTCTGTGTCCTAATTGAAGCTTCATTCATTTTCTGAGCTTTAATTGCAGAAGGAATTAATCTTTTATGCAGTTCATTTTTTTCAACAATTTATAGTTAGGAATGAAATTTTATGTAGCTGTGTTAAAAGGAAAGAAAAATGGCGAAGATTGGCCCTATTATATTAATTGAAGATGACCCGGATGATCAGGAATTAATGGAAGAAGTATTTAAATCACTTGGAGTTGAGAACCAGCTCAAGTTTTTTATTCAAGCAAGGATGCCTATTCCTATTTAAGAACTACGGAAGAAAAACCATTTCTCATTTTATCCGACATTAATTTACCACAGATGTCGGGTTTAGAATTAAAAATAAACTTAATGAAAATGATAAAATCAGGAGGAAAAGTATTCCCTTTATTTTCTTAACCACTACCTCATCGCATAATGCGATTTTACAAGCTTATGAAAATTTAGCCCAGGGATCTTTACCAAACCAAGGATATGGAGTCTTTAAAGAATATGATTGAAATGATCATTACTTACTGGAAAGTGTGTAATCACCCTGATCCTAATTTGATATAAATAAATATTGCTTCAATTGGTTTTTTTTGTGCGAATACTAAAGTATACTATCCCACTTGAAGCCTCGTCCTAAGGCATTTGTTGCACAAATCTTTCACCACCTTTAAAAATTCTTTTTTTGAAACAATATGCGGGGCATGACCTTCGGGTAATTCAATGACTGTGGCCATGGGGAAATCTTTGGCCATAATCTATTGCAGCATGTAAAAATGAAGCCGAATCCGTTCCTTTAACTAATAATACAGCAGGTTTAAAATTTTGAAGTTTCTCAATATCATCTGTATGTTGGGGTACCACTTTATTTTGCATTAGTGAGTAACGAAAAAGGCAACCAGTTTTTATCACCGGCACTCAAGGTTACGGCAGCTTTTGCCTTTATTAATGATTGGTTTATGGGATCTTACATTTTGGGTGCCATTGGTTTAAGTGTTGCCGCTTAGGGTATTTTTAGCTTTACTCATGCCAGGTACAAGAGGTTTTAAGTTTACAAACAGCAAATTAAACCTTAATAAAATCAAGACATTACTACCATTGATAATCCAACATAGCATCTGAATTCAATGAAGCTTTTGATTATCGCAGCATGTCTGATACAAACTGCAAAGCCAGTCCGCATAAATAAGCGCCATAAGTACCAACAGCATAACCCAAAACTGCTAATAAAACACCTACAGGTGCAAGAAACTTATTAAAAGCTGCAGCTACAATAGGTGCCGAAGCTGCCCCTCCAATATTAGCCTGGCTGCCAACTGCAATAAAGAAAAAAGGTGCCCTTATGATTTTAGCTACTATAATTAAAATAACAGCGTGAATGGCGATCCATAAACCCCCAATTAAAAAAATTTTTGGATTATCAAATAAGGCTTTTAAATCCATTTGCATCCCGATAGTAGCTATCAAAAAATAAAGAAAAACAGAACCCAGATCAGATGCACCCAAACTTTCTAATCTTCGTGCTTTTGTAAAAGATAATATAAGACCGAAGGTAGTGGCAAGAACAACCAGCCAGAAAAAACCACTTGTTAATGAATATCGTACAGAACCCGGAAAAGTGGTTGCAAAAAAAGGAGTAATAATATCTGCAAAAAAATGAGAGAGGCCCGTTAAAGTAAATGCAACACCAAGCAAGATCATCCATTCCCGGGTGCCTCGTTTTTTTTGTTCACTGGCTTTTTCAATAGTTTCCATTTTCTTTTCTAAAGCTGTAATAGCCGATGCATCTGCTTTCAACCACCTGTTAATACGTTCATTGTGCTGGGTGCCAAATAATAAAATTCCCAACCAAAGGTTTGCTACCAGAACATCAACTGCTATCATTTGAGCAAATAACGTTTTACTGGCACCAAAAACTTCCAGCATAGCCGCCTGGTTGGCTCCACCTCCTATCCAACTACCCGATATAGTTGCCAGTCCGCGCCAAAGTTCTTCATCACCGGCCATGATCACATCGGGTGATGCAGATCCCACTAAAAATAAAACCAGAGGACCTCCTATCATGACACCTAGAGTACCTGCAAAAAACATAATTGTTGCCTTACCTCCTAGTCTACGTAAGGCAGGAATATCAATACCCAGTGTAAGTAATATAAGACTGGCAGGTAAAAAATAACGTGAAGCTATTGTGTATAAACCTGATGTTTCTCCCGAAATAACACCAAACGTATTAAACAAAGCCGGAATAAAATAACACAGCAAAAGTGATGGAATAATCCTGTAAAATTTAGTCCAGAAGGGCTTTTTAGAAGAAGTAGTAAGGAATACCACCCCCAGAATTAAAAATAAGATACCTAATACAACGGCATCATTGGTAATCAGTGGATCTGTCTTATCATCCATTTGCTTTTACGATTGGTAAACAAGATAGTTCAGTTTTGTAATTTCTTAAAAATGTATGTATAAGAAAAAGATAGGTTCCTGATATTAGTATAGTTGTTATTCTATTTCAAAATCCATTTTTTTACACTTGTATGAGTTCTTCTATTAAATAAATTTTATGCCCACCACTGATCCAAGGATAGATGCTTACATATCAAAAGCAAATTCATTTGCACAACCTATTCTTACTTATTTACGAAACCTGATTCATCAGGCTTGCCCGGATGTGGTAGAAACTATGAAATGGAGTTTTCCGCATTTTGACTATAAAGGAGTTTTTTGTAATATGGCATCTTTTAAAAGTCATTGTGCTTTTAATTTTTGGAAAGCAGCCTTGCTTCAGGATCCTAAAGGCATTTTAAAAATCAGGGCCACCGATGGCGGAGAAGGTATGGGACATTTAGGAAAGATCACCAGTTTAAAAGATCTTCCACCGGACAAAGATTTGATAGATATTTTACAACGTGCAAAAAAACTAAATGTGGATGATCATCATAGAAAAAACAATCGGTATATTCTAGGATTCTAAATTATCACACCCTTATTCTCCTGTTATAACAATCCAGTTTTACCAGCACTAGAAAGATAAAAACATGGGCTACTGATGAAAGCTGGTGTATTCCCGGAAATTGGGAAAAATCCTTTTTTTCCATGAAAATGCCGGCATATAGGGGCAAGGCATGTGGATATAAATAAGCCTGTTGCCATTTGAATTCAAACAACAACATAGGTACCATCAGCAATAAAAAAATACCTAAACCAACAGGTACCAAAAAGTTTTTATACCGGGTGCCCAGCCAAAATTGAACAGCACTCATGCCCAGTATATTTATATAGGTCATAGCATTGCCGAGAAGCCACGTTTCCACATTTAAATTATACTGAAAAGCATTGAAAGAGGGATTAAACAGTTGTAGCCATAAAGGCACCGTAGCCATAAGAAAATTATAGGCTATAAGAAATACGAGAATCAACAAATGAAGCAGTAAAAATTTTACAACAAGAGTTTTAAACGGAGGAACCGGTGATGCAAAAACCTGCTTCCAGGTATTGTTCCTGTACTCTAACTGGGGTATTAATGTACAAACGAAAATGACAAATAAGGGTAAGGCAAAACCATTCAATGATAAACCACCTTCGCCATAGATTTGATTCCACACATTTTTATTATAAGTAAGTTTTTCCACTTCGTCATTTACATCAACCAACATAAAAAAGCAAAGCAAAAAAACAATTATAAATAACAGGTAAATAGAAGATGTTCTTTTGATCTTTATAAATTCGGAACGTAAGGGTAAATACATATTATTGCTTTTCAATTAAATCAATAAAGGTTTGTTCAAGGTTGTTTTTCTTTGGCTGCAGGAGGTAAACATCAATTCCGTTATTCATTAACATACGATTAATGGAAGCAGCCTGGACAATGTCATCATAATAAACTGTAATCAGGTCTCCTTCTGTTTCAGGATTATATTGCTTAAGAAAATGAATCGCTTTTTCATTATCTGAAGTATGCAGTTGAAGCAAGCTTTCGTTGTGAACATGCATATCTTCCAAAGCACCCTGGAACACCATGCGTCCCTTATTAATGATACCTACATGGGTTACCATTTTTTCTATTTCTGAAAGTATATGACTGGATATAACAATGGTGATTCCTTTCTCTGCATTCAGCTTTTTGATCAGTTGACGCAGCTCAATGATTCCTTCAGGATCAAGCCCATTGGCAGGTTCATCAAGTATTAATAATTCAGGATCGGGTAGCAGGGCCAGGGCTATGGATAATCTTTGCTTCATACCCAGTGAAAACTTTTTTGCTGATTTCTTTCCCGTACCAGATAAATCAACCAGTTGCAATAATTCAATGATCCTGCTTTTTGGTGCTCCGTAAATTTTATGATACACTTCCATGTTTTCCTTAGCAGTGAGATGGCCGTATAGTGATGGTGTTTCAATAAGAGAACCTGTCTTTTTTAGTATTGTGGAACGTGCGGACTGAAGTTTTTCTCCAAAGATTTTTATGGCCCCTTTTTGTTGTTTGTATAGCCCTAACAGCAGGCTGAGTGTGGTGGTCTTACCCGAACCGTTAGGACCTAAAAATCCATATACGGCTCCTTTTTCCACCACCATATTGATATCGGAAATGGCTTCTGTTTTATTTGAAAAACTGTAAGAAAGTCCTGTTGTTTGAATAACCGGTACGTTTTGCATTTGCCTGGATTGAATGAACAGCAAGGATAGTTCTTAAGCATCTTCATATATACTAAATGTGATAAAAGGGTAGATATGTGTGACGAAAAGATCAGTGCAGATTATTTTAAGCAGCCGCCTTCATAACATCAATACCGTTGTAATTGTTATAGTATTTCCTAAGTGTGACTTTTATGCACTATGAATCAGGAAGCAGTTAAGTAGTCATAGATATTCCTTACGTTGTGGTAACGCATTTTAAAATGAAGATGTTATGTGAATTAATACCAATGTCAGTAAATAGTGAATAATATAATTGGGGAATAAATGATTCGCTGCACACAAATTGTATTACTCCCTATTATGATACAACATTTAAAAATATTGTTGCCATTTTTAGAAAAAACACCCATTACAAAAAATGAATTGATCATGCGCTTTCGCAGCCATTTAGATACAACCAATGGAAGTTTAAACGCCATGCTTCAATTATTATATGGGTTGAAGTTTACGGAGATCTGCAAAAAGAATAATGAAGTAGTAATCTTTGATTAATTAAGGAGTACCTTCTAATGCCTCTTTTAAACAGCAGTGAGTACAATGAACTCAAGTAATACTTGTATCTATACTCCTTGCTTAACCTAATACATTGGTGGGGAACATTATTAGAAGCAAAAAACAATCACCCGGCTTTCCCTTTACAACCTTATCCCAATATTAAATGTCATTTCTCCTTCGATAATATACTGTTTCATCCCAATTATTTATATATCTGGCAAAACCATTTATTTTATCAGCAGATTAGATAATTTCACTTTCGTAAATTTCTTGTTATGCAGGATGAAGATTACCAGGATACGCTAAAAGATGCTGTAAGAATATTACATGATGCCGAAATAGAAATTTTTACGGCTATGGTGAATGTGGGTTTTAAAGGAGCATACGATGAAATTTCAAAACTGCATGAAGTTGGTGAAGTACTAAATCTTGAAATTGCCATGTTTGAAAATACCGGTGATGCTAACCTTGATAACCTGGTAAAAATTGTAAAAGAAATATCAAGAACCAAACATCAACTCATAAATATTAATGGTTTGGATATTGAACTGGAAGATGATATTGAATTGTAATTTTTCAGCTTAATTTTCTACAGAGTTGAACCACGAAGTCAGGAAGGTACAAATGATGCACGAAGGGTTTTCTTTACTACTTCTTCTTTACGTTTTCTTCTTTACGGTGATTAGCGTGGCGGTTAATATTTTTATTTGCTACAGAGTTGAACCACGAAGTCAGGAAGGTACAAATGATGCACGAAGGGTTTCTAAACTTCTTCTTCTTCTTTGCGTTTTCATCTTTGCGGTGCTTGGCGTTCTTGGTGGTTAATATTTTTATTTGCTACAGAGTTGAACCACGAAGTCAGGAAGGCACAAAGAGGCACGAAGGGTTTCTATACTTCTTCTTCTTCTTTGCGTTTTCATCTTTGCGGTGCTTGGCGTTCTTGGCGGTTAATATTTTTATTTGCTAAGGAGTTGAACCACGAAGTCAGGAAGGTACAAATGATGCACGAAGGGTTTTCTTTACTTCTTCTTCTTTGCGTTTTCATCTTTGCGGTGCTTGGCGTTCTTGGCGGTTAATATTTTTATTTGCTACAGAGTTGAACCACGAAAATCAGTTTTCTGGTTATACAATTGAAAAAGTAGAAAGAGAATTTTGGAAAGACAGGCAAGCTTATGAATTAAAATTAAAAAGCAATACCAACAGTAATGAAGTAAAGTTATTGGTTGATGCTAATGGTACTATTCTTAAACAAAAATTGAAAGACTAAAAATCTCTGACTTATATTAAGGTAAGTAAGGTAATTTTTAATAAGAAAGCCACGAAAATGTGGCTTCTTTTTTTTACATTTTACAGAGAGCGTTTTTTTATCAAAAGCTCAGTAAGTATGCCTGCTACAAATTGATTGCCCTGTTTATTGAGATGCACCCCATCATAGGTAAGAATTCCGGACTCCCTATTTGATGTATTATGTTTTTGATTGTATTCAATAAACTCCTTTCTCATATCAGCTAATCCACAATTATAAAAAGAAGCAAGTCGCCGGATGATTTCAGAATATTGATTTAAATCGCCATCCTGCTGGTTTACAAATCCTTTCTTTTCACCTATTACTGCAGGTGTAGCAAGTATTATGTCTATATTTTGGTCTCTTAGTTTTTCGATAATACCGGTATAATATTTTTGAAACTTATCTGCATCTGTACCTGTACCAAATGTTTGCTTGTGCCAAACATCATTTACTCCTATCCATATTACCACAATGTCGGGCTTTTTATCAAGTACATCTTTTTGCAGGCGCAGGTATAAATCGTAAATTTTATCTCCGCTAACTCCTGCACCTTCCAATTGATATGTATTGTTTTTATCCTTTTCTTTAAGCAACGAATCAAGTAGTTTTATAAATCCACCTTCTTCAACTCCCAATTGAGAAATGGAATCTCCAAAGAAAACAACATGCATATTTTTTGAAAGCGACATAGATGTGAATACAATACAACTGAATAATAGAAGTAGTGAAAATGTTTTTACCATAGCGAACTTCTTAAATTAAAATTGCTGATAACTTTTTTACTTTTTACCTGCCCTCTTTTTTAATTCTTCCACATGCATATTTATTTGCCTGCCTACCTGTTTTCCATTGTGGTAGGTAACTAATTTTAAAGTGAGAGCATCACTTGGAACAATTAATGGAGCAGCATATTTTTGATAATATCTATCCGGATGCGATTCATCCCATGAATAATGAACATCGATACCTTCTATTTCTGTTGTTAATGAAACTTTTATCTTGTCTCCCTCCATTGCAACTGTAAAAATGGGTTCATACATGGTACGTGCATATTTTATTTCTGCTTCATCTAATCTTTCCATGTAAAATATTTTTGAATCAATTGAATTTAGAGAAAGAACAGCATCCGGCCTCCATACCCACCTCAAATTTTTTCTTTCTTAGTTCCGACTTCTGACATCTGGACTTCTTATTTAAAATTCACTTTACCAATCTATTGACAGTATATTTAAAAATAAAAGCTACCTTTACCGTGTTAATTTGAGCCTCGCATCAGTAAACGTTAATTATTCTGCTTCTGCATCTTAGTTAGTCCCTTACTTTGCCTTTCTCAGATCTCTTTAAATTTTAATTAAAAAAGTAATGAACATTTACGTTTCAAACTTAAGCTTCAACATTCAGGATGAAGACTTAAAAGAATTTTTTACTCCTTATGGAGAAGTTACCTCTGCTAAAGTAATCAACGACAAATTCACAGGAAAATCAAGAGGATTTGGTTTTGTGGAAATGTCAGATGATGCTGCTGCTAAAACAGCAATTGCTGAATTAGACAATGGCGAAGTTGATGGCAGAACCATTAAAGTAATGGAAGCTAAACCAAAAGAAGACAGACCTGCCCGTAAAAGCAGCCCTTTCCGTGATAACAACGGCGGCGGCGGCGGCGGTGGATATAACAAAAACAGGTGGTAAGATATATCTTTAAAAAGACCTCCTTTGGGAGGTCTTTTGTATTATAGATGATGCAATGACTGCCTCGTACTTTGCTTTATAAAAACAAGATTCCTTAATTTAAAAGAAAAAATGTATGGCTAAACCTAAAGAAACCTTCAATAAAAGAGAAAAAGAAAAGAAAAGATTGAAGCAAAGACAGGACAAGAAAGAAAAGATGGAAGAACGCAAATCAAATACTCCAAAAGCCAAATCGCTTGATGATATGATGGCTTATTTAGATGAAAACGGGAATTTATCTTCTACACCCCCAGATCCTAAAAAAGCAAAAGTATTTAAGCAGGAAGACATGCAAATAGGTGTTCCCAAATATGAAAAAGAAGAAGTTGATATTATCCGAAATGGTACCGTCACATTTTTTGATGAATCAAAGGGTTTTGGATTTATTAATGATAAACAAACCGGTGAACGTGTATTTGTTCACATCAACCAGCTTACAGAGAGAATCAGCGAAAATGACAAAGTAACCTTTGAAGTAGAATCCGGTGCAAAAGGATTAAGTGCAGTCAATATTAAAAAGGTTGTAGTTTAATCTAATCCGGATTTACTGCAGAACATTCAGGTTCTATTTCCAATTTCATCCTTGCAATGATTTTTTTTGCCTTTACTGGTGAACCAAACCTGATTGCAACAAGGCTTTAAAATACCCACTTCAAATTATAACCAAAAGGAAATTCTTTTGCATGCTATTTGCACATAATAGAATTTATCTTTAAAAAAATGTTCTGGAATGGCAAAAACAAAACTTATAATCAACAGCAATGGCTCTGTTAAAGTAGAAGGTGATTTTGAAATAGTAGACCGCAATGGAAATGTATATGGTTTAGGAGGAAGATCTATAGTTTCCCTATGCCGTTGTGGAATGTCAAAAAATAAACCTTATTGTGATGGTTCGCATAAAGGTTACCTGGAACATGATGCCGTAGCATTTGATCTGCCTCCAAAGCAGCCCATCCTTTGATAAATTCTCCAGATTTCAAGTGGCTAAACAATATAGGGGGCACCTGCTGTTAAATATTATTTATATTTAAGTTGATATTGAACCCCGTGTTAACGTAATTTGCTGTCCCATTAACTAACCTTTTATGCCACCTATTTTTATTATTTCTTGCTATAGCAAAAACTTCTTGTGTTTAATTATACTTTTACTCAGCACATACGTGCAACTAATCGCACAATCAACAATTACCGGTACGGTCCAAAATACCTCCAATCAATCTATAGATTTGGTTAATGTGCTACTACTAAAGGCAAAAGATTCTGCTTTATTAAAGGGAAGTATAACAACTAAAAATGGCTCTTATAAATTTGAAAACATAAGCACAGGTCAGTATCTATTACAACTTTCATCAGCAGGTTTTGAAGAAACCTATACAAATATTTTTGAGGTAAATGGTCTTGAAAAGGAAATTAAACTTGGTATACAACAATTAAAAGAGTTGAATGTAACATTATCATCAGTTACCGTTACCGGTAAAAAACCTTTGTTTGAACAGAAGATAGACCGAATGGTTATTAATGTACAAAACAATATTACTGCTGCCGGTGGAAGTGCACTTGAAGTATTAGAAAAATCTCCCGGAGTTGTTGTAAACAGGCAAAATAATTCCATTGCTATAATTGGTAAGGAGGGAGTTGTTGTAATGGTAAATGGAAAAGTAAGTAATATGCCGGCTTCAGCCATTGTACAATTGCTGGAAGGAATGAATGCAGGCAGTATAGAAAGAATAGAGTTAATTACCACACCTCCATCAAATTTTGATGCAGAAGGAAATGCCGGTTTTATAAATATTGTTTTTAAGAATAACCCTAACCAGGGATTGAATGGCTCTTATTCTTTAACCATGGGATATGGAAGAGGCACAACGCCTGCAGCTAACATTAATTTTAATTACAGGCAAAATAAACTGAATCTTTTTGGAAGTTATTCATTTATGAGACTTGATTTTATACAGGATTTTTATCTGTACAGAAGCGTAAGCAATCGTTCAGATATCAGGGAAACATCTATTTACTCCCGACGGGATGGTGTCATAAGAAATCATAATGCAAGGTTGGGTGCAGATTACCAGGTAAGTGATAAAACTGTAGTAGGAGTTGTAGCAGGTACATATAATAACAGGTGGTCAATGGATGCAGTTAATATTAGTTCAATGCTTTTAAATAAAACAAAAGACACGTCTGTTAAAGTAATTAATGATGAAATAAATCAATGGCATAATTATATGGCCAATGTAAACCTGCAACATAATATTTCTACTAAACAAAGAATTTCTTTTGATGCAGACTACCTTTATTATTTTGATAATAATCCCACAAATTATTTCAACAGTTACTTCAATGGATCCGGAAATTTATTGTTTAATGAACAAACAAGAAGTGGTAAAAAAACTCCCATACATATTTGGGTTGGAAAAGGAGATTATGTAACAACTATTGGTAAAGCAGAAATAGAAACAGGTATAAAAGGCACTACATCTCAATTTACAAATGATGTTATTGTACAAGATCTGGAACAAAATCAGTGGGTAACCAACTATGATTATACAGCTAAATATAACCTCAAAGAAAATATTGGTGCTGCTTACGGTTCATTTCAAATAAACCCAACTGCCAAACTCACATTAAAAGCAGGCATACGTTATGAATATACTTCTTCACATTTAGGAAGTGCAAATGAACCTGATTTAGTAAACAGGAAGTATGGAAACTTTTTCCCTACATTTTTTCTTTCCAATAAAATTAATGACGCCAGTACCATCAACTTTTCATTTAACAGACGTATTACCCGTCCCACATTTAATGATATGGCACCCTTTATCATTTTTGTAGATCCCAATACTTTTATTTCCGGTAATGCTGCACTTCGCCCCGCCATTTCCAGTACTCTCAAATCCGATTACAGTTATAAAAGATTAATATTCTCACTTTCTTATACTGATACTAAAGATGCTTTTTCAATGTTTCAACCACAAATTGATTCAGTAACAAATAGAGTAATTACAAGTGCAGAAAATATGAAGGGCGATAAACTTGCTTCTGCTCTCATTTCCTTACCTGTTACTATAAATAATTGGTGGAATATGCAAAACAGTATTATGGGTATCTGGCAGCAATTAGATCTTGTTTATCTTAAAGAAGATGTTCAAATAACCCAGAAATATATCAGGCTTAGCTCTTCTCAAAATTTTATACTGCCTAAAGATTTTTCCATGCAATTGTCAGGCTTTTATCAATCTTCAGGCTTTTTTGGAATGGGAATTATGGAACCTTTTGGTTCTTTAGATTTTGGCATCAGGAAAAAAGTGAACAATGGTTCATTTAGTTTTAATGTAAGTGATGTATTTAATACTAACAGGTGGGACAACTATATAAATTTACCTGAGCAGAATCTTATAAGTACATTCCAGGTTCAGTTTTTTCCACGAACATTTCGTTTAACATATACCCGCAACTTTGGAAAGAAAGATTTGAAAGAAGGTAGAAATAGAACTACCGGCTCAGAAGAAGAAAGACAAAGAGTGCAATAATTGATTGAAGTAGATAACTATATAAATTATTTGGAATAAAAATAAATTAGTTTCTAATTTCAATTTTAGAAAGAATCTTTGTTGAATGGATGCTGCTAAAAGAAAAAGGCAAGCTAAATGGATAAGGCAGTTTAGAAAAATACACAGGTTTACAGGCATTTTTCTTTTTGCATTCTTTTTATTAATAGGTATTACCGGTTTGTTGTTGGGATGGAAAAAACAAATTGGATTTTTACCGGGTACTGCAAAAGGAATTTCTAATAATGCTGCAGACTGGTTACCCATGGATAGTTTAAAAACAAAAGCTACTGCTTACTTAACTGATTCTGTCGATGGGAATTTATCTACCAAACTTGACAGGATAGATATAAGACCTGATAAAGGCATTGCCAAAATGATTTATGCCGAACATTATTTTGAACTTCAACTGGATTGCACTACTGGTTACATAATTCAAACAGGAGAAAGAAATTCTGATTTCGTTGAACACCTTCATGATTTTTCAATCTTTGAAAGAAAAATTAAAACAGGAACAGATGTAATTAAATTGATTTATACATCTATTATGGGGCTTGCAGTAATTACTTTTTCCATCACCGGTTTTTGGCTTTGGTATGGTCCAAAAAGAATGAAACAAAACAGGTAATATTTTATTTAAATAATTCTTCCAGTTTATGTTCCAACTCCTCTCCTCTAAGATCTGTTGCAATAATAATTCCTTCAGGATTAAACAGAATATTTTTTGGAATAGCATTAATGCCATATAGTTTAGCAACTTCATTATTAAAAAATTTAAAATCTGACAATTGCGTCCATGCAAGGTTGTCTTTCCTGATTGCTTTCAACCATGCTTCTTTAGCATTCTCTCTTTCCAAAGCAACTCCTAGAATTGTAAAATTTTTGTCTTTATATTTATGAAATGCAGCAACCAGGTGAGGGTTTTCTTCCCTGCATGGTTTGCACCAACTTGCCCAAAAATCAATAAGTACATATTTGCCTTTATAAGAAGAAAAAGAAACAGCTTTACCCAAAGTGTCATTTTGTATAAAGTCAACTGCTTTTAAGCCAATTCTTGTTCGTTTAGCACCTTCTAATCTTTCACTAAATTCTTTTCCGGACCAGCTGATTTTTACAGAAGGATGTAATAATTCATATAATGGCTCCACTTCCTCAACATCAATTTTATAACCTGCAAATGCATTTAGTGCAAATATTGATAATGGAGATGTTAAATTGTTTCTTATAAACTGCGCATATACTTTTTCACGTCTTTCTTTGTCAAGCGCTTTTTGTTTATCACGTAATGTTTTTATCTCCTCTGCATTATCTTTTAATTCTGTTAGACGGGTATGCAAATCCGTTAATTGTTTATTATATTCCTTATCCTTTTCTATAAGCTCTTTATAAACATCATGGGCATTTGATCCTTTTACAAAAAGGTTTGAAATAGAATCAATACTTTTTACTTCTAAAGTTCCTTTATCGAGGTAAATATTATAAAAATCACGGGGCCATTTTTGTTGAATACTATCATGTGCATAGGTAACAGAAAAATAAGCCATACGGGGTTCTGTAATTGTACCTTTAAATTGATACTTTCCATTTTTAACCAGGGCACTGTCTTCTTTATTTTCACCTTCCACCGAATAGGACATTTTTACCATCTTCACAGGCAACTTAACACCACTAACATCGCCATTAATTACAAACGCAGATTTAGTTTGAGAATGAGCTTGCGTAACGCATACAATTAAGGCAGCTAACAATAATGTTTTCATATACGATGTTTGTCGTATAAAAATAAACTTTATCAAAAACGCCTGCTGAAAATATTGATAAACGGTAGCTTGAAATGATTTAAAACCTGTTTGTCTGATAAAATTCCAACACTTTTTTACGTAGAATATAATCGTACTGAGCAATAACTAAATTAGCATTAGCCCTGTCAAGATTATTTTTTGCAATTAAATAATCAATGGAATTTCCTACACCTGCATTAAAACGTATTTCAGCAGCACGAAAAGATTCTGCATAGGCTGCAACCTGCTCTTTTGAAACTCTGAATCTCTCCCAAGCATTATTCATATTTACATAGGCCTGGTCAACTTCCTGCCTTAGTTGCAGGTTAATTGACTGTTGGTTTAATTCAACTGTTCGTAAATCAATTTTAGCCTGCTTTATTCTATTACGTGCCTGTAAAGAATTAAAAATGGGTATTCTCACTCCAACATTCACATTTGAAAAAATATTGTTTTCCAATTGATCAAAATAGCCAATGCGAAACGTATTAAAATTGTTTATGTTTCTAACAACAGGTGTTTTAGATCCATTTACCAATACATAATCATTGCTGGGAACTTCAATAGTATTCTCTAAAATATCGCGTGTTGCTATGCTGGAATAATTTGTATTGATGTTACCACTCAATAAAACTGTTGGAAACAATTCGCCCCTGATTGCTTTTATTCCTGCTTGTGCACTTTTCTTACGCAATTCAGCGGCTTTTACAATAGCCATTCTCCTGGTTGCTTCATTAAATATTTCTTCTGCAGGTAAAGTAGATTGATTTAATAATTCTTCCATTGCAATTTGCTCCACTTTTATCTGGGGGTCATAAGGTATATTCATTACCTGTGTTAATGTAAGTCGTGCTGATTGCAGGTTAGCTAAATTGGTAACAACAGAAAGTTCATTTTCTTTTTGTTGCCCCAGCATATCATATAGTTGTGGTGGACTTATTGCTCCTTCCCGATTTAAAATCTCTAACCTTTCAACTTGCTTTTGCGTAACCTCAGTCTGTCCTTTTGCAACTTCTACCAGGTCTTCATTGGTTAACACCTGCAGGTAAGCCAGTATTACATTTAAAGTAACATTATCTTTCATTTGCTGCAGGTCCATTTCAGCTGCATCCTTTGCATATTGAAATTGCTTAATGGTTTGAACCTGTGTGAAGCCATTAAATAAAATTACATTGCTGTTAATGCCGTACCCGGAATAATTGATGCTTTGGTTTACGTAAGAATTGGTGAAAGGATCAATACTACGTCCCTGGTTTATACCATAATTTAGGTTGCCACCAACAAAGGGTATACGATTTAACCTTGCCTGATTGTAATTTATTTTGGCAGTTTCCAACTGCAGATCTGCTTGCTTTGCAAGAATATTATTTTCAATAGCTATATCTATAACTTCTCTTAATGAATACACTTTGGATTGTGCAGCTGCGCCAATTGAAAAAAATAAAATAATAATAATAGAAATATTTTTTTTCATTAGTGATTTGCGTTTTGTAATAAAGGTTCTATGCGTCCATCTAATAGGTTAATAATCCTGTCACCATAGGATGCATTCTTTTCGGAATGTGTTACTTGTATTATAGTTACTCCTTCTTCCTTGTTTAGCTGTTGGAATAACTGCATAATTTCTTCTCCCTGTGCAGTATTTAAATTTCCTGTTGGTTCATCTGCCAATAACAATTTTGGCTTAGCAATTAATGCTCTTACAATGCCCACCAATTGTTGCTGACCACCGGAAAGCTGGGAAGGAAACAAATCTTTTTTACCAACAATATTAAACTTATCAAGCATATCTGCTACAATAGCTTTTCTTTCAGATGATTTTACATTTTGGTAAAGAAGCGGAGTTTCAATGTTTTCATAAACAGTTAGTTCATCTATTAAATGATAAGCCTGGAAAATAAAACCAATGTTTGTTTTATAAAGTTCGTTTCTGTGTTTGTCCTTTAAATTGTAAACCGATTCGTGAAAGAAATTATATACTCCTTCATTAGGCATATCAAGCATACCAATTATATTAAGCAGTGTTGATTTACCAGAACCTGAAGGACCCATAATGGAAATAAACTCACCTTCTTTAATTTTTAGATTAATATCTTTTAAAATAAAAACAGGTTTGCCCCCCACGTTATACCATTTAGAAATATGTTGTAGTTCAATCATTGTTATTCTTTTTCTTCAAACTTCTATATTTATTCATTTTAAACTGAGAAGTATTTCGTAATTCTATACCAATTTTTTAAGCATTGAGAATGAACCCTTTGTGTGTAATATCTGGCAGCCGGTGTTCGCTTTTGATACAGTTTCTGTTCGGTTTTAATCAGCGGTCAGCTTTCAGCTTTCAGGTTTCAGTTTCAGGTATCCGGTATTAGGTAATAGCAATCGGCTTTCAAGTATCAGATTTCAGCAATCAGCAATCAGCAATTACCTTTTCATTTTTCATTTTTCATTTTTTGCACCATTCACAATTCACAATTCACCATTCACCCTTCCCAATTCCCAATTAACCATTTACCATTCTCCATTCTCCACCTCATTCACTTCTTAAATTCTTTACCGGGTTAGAAAGTGCTGCCTTAATAGCCTGAATACTTATTGTAAACAGTGCAACCGCCAGTGCCCCCAAAGCAGACAGAATAAGAACCCACCATTGTACGTTAATCCGGTAAGCAAAATCCTCAAGCCATTTATTCATACCTAACCAGGCAACTGGAAAGGCAATAAGTGAAGCGATAAGTACAAGTTTCATAAAATCTACTGAAAGCATTTTGATGACATTGGAAACAGACGCACCCAATACTTTCCTGATACTTATTTCCCTGCTTCTTAATTGTGTGGCATAAGCCACCAATCCAAGTAAACCAATACAGGCAATAAAAATAGCCAGAACAGAAAAAACAGAAAACACTTTTTTGGTAGTTTGTTCCGCCGCATACTGATTAGCCAGTGTCTGATCCAGGAAGGCATATTCAAAAGGTTCATCATTTACAAATTTTTTCCAGGTTTTTTCTATTTCATTTATGGTTTTTTGAAGATCATTTGCTTTAACCTTTACGGCAGTAAGAGGTAAGAAATTATTAAACTGCGCTGCATTCATAATTACCAGGGGCGATATAGATTGATGCATAGATTGAAAGTGAAAATCTTTGACAACACCAACTACCGTAAATTCATGCGGCGGACCTCCGGGCGGATTAAAATTGTCATCCAGATTTGTAAGTTTTGCTCCAACAGGGTTGGTTAATCCTAATTCTGAAACTGCTTTTTCATTTAAAACTACAGCCAGCGAATCAGTCAAAAACTGGGTTGAAAAAAACCTTCCTTCTTTCATTTCAAGATCAAGCACCTCCGAAAATTGATGGTCGGCTATTGCACCCCTGCCTGTCATTTGTTCTTTTGCACCTTTTTGCTGAAAAGTAGTTCCAAAATAATTTGTGTTACCAGGCATGGTAGAAGCACTGCTTATGGATTCAACAGCAGTTAATTTTTTTAGTTCATTGTTAAAAGCTTCCCGTTGCTGCCCCAATACATCGGTTCTTTGTAAAACCAAAATTCCGTCTTTATTAAACCCAAGATCACCTTCCGTCATAAACTTCATTTGCTGGTTTACTATAATAGTTGAAATAATAAGCACAACGGAAATGGCAAATTGAAAAACAACCAAACCATTACGTATGGCCAGTCCTGTAGTACTGGATTTAAATCTGCCCTTTAGTACATAAATAGGATTAAAAGAAGAAAGCACAAAAGCAGGGTACAAACCAGCCACCAAACCCACTAATAAAACCAGTGAAAGAATAATTGTTATGGTTCTTGCAGTAAATAAGGATAATAAACTTAGATCTTTATTAGCCAGTTGATTAAACATTGGTATTAATACAATAACTAAAACAAAAGCAACAACTACAGCCAGTATACTAATGATAATAGATTCAGTAAGGAACTGTTTTATAAGTGAACTTTTGTCAGAACCAAAGGTTTTACGGATACCTACTTCTTTTGCTCTTTCCATAGACCTTGCAGTAGAAAGATTAATAAAGTTGATACAAGCCAGCAACAGGATAAAAACACCAATTGCACTGAAAATATAAACAGAAGTAAGACTGCCATTTGTTCTTAACTCGGCTTCTAAATTAGAAGTAAGATGAATTTTTTTTAATGGCTGCAGGTAATACGTATAGCCATTACCTTCTGCCTGAAATTCTGAAAAAGTTTGCCCGAATCTTCTTCCTACTTCACCTGCAACATACTTCTCTAACAGTTGCGGAATTTTTGCTTCTATAGTATTTGGTGAAGCATCAGGATGAAGTAACAGATAGGTATGAGCCGAAAAACCTATATAATTTGGTTGCTGCAAAAAGGGGGCTGCCACATTGCTTACAAGAATATCAAAAAGAAAATGCGAATTTTCCGGCCAATCTTTTATAACGCCATTAATGGAGAAAACATTATTATTATTATTATTATTATCATTATCTCCTCCATCTGTAGTAAATGTATTGCCCATTGCTTTTTCTACAGAACCATATAATTTTTTTGCAGCTGACTCTGTAAGCACTACAGCATTAGGTTTTGATAAAGCTGTTGCAGGATCACCATTAATAAAATTGCTGGTAAATACATTAAAAAAATTAGAGTCTGCTCCCAATACTCTTTTTTCCTCATGCAGTTGATCGTTTATTCTTAGGAAAAAACTACCGGCATTATTAAAATTAAAAATTCTCGTGGATTGGTTTACCTCCGGAAATTCTTTTTGAAAAGCCTCGCCAATAGAATGTGGTATTGTTGAATAGGATGTTGAGCGACCGGGATAGCGCCTTTCCAAAGCAATTCTGTAAATGTCATCCGCCTTTTCATGATGGCGATCGTACCCTAATTCTGAATCAATGAAAAGAACTATCAGAATAACTACTGCCATACCTGTAGCAAGACCCAAAATATTAATGGCACTAAACCCTTTTCTTTTTAATAAACTTCTTATGGCTACTTTAAAATAATTTTTAAACATGTTGTCAATTTTAAATTTTGGTATTGGGTGTCGCTACCAGCAGTCAGCAATCAGCAATCAGCTATCAGCGTTTTTATATTTTACCTTTTGCATTTTTTAATTTTACTATTTTCTATTCCCAATTCACCATTCACTATTCACACTTCACCAATTCACTATTCCGTTCTCAAGTTTTTCACCGGGTTTGCCATAGATGTTTTTATTGCCTGTAAACTAATGGCTATAATAGAAATGAGTAGAGTGCCCAAACCAGCTACTGCAAATACCCACCATTGCACTGAAGTTTTATATACAAAACTTTCCAGCCATTTATTGGTAGCAAAAAAAGCAATTGGTATTGCAATTAACATAGCTATAATTACCAGCCTTATAAAATCTTTCGAAACAAGTGATAATATGTCCATAACAGATGCTCCCAATATTTTGCGGATTCCTATTTCTTTTGTGCGTTGTACCATTGAATATGCAGTAAGCGCAAACAAACCTAAGCAAGCCAATAAAACAGCAACAAATGCAAATGAACTAAACACCCCTGCCGTACGTTGCTCTGCTTTATACATTTCATTAAATTCTTCATCAAGGAAAGTGTATTCAAACGGACGGTGTGGAGCTCTTGCTTTCCAAATGTTTTCCAATGCTGCTATTGTGTTTTGGGTATTGGTGCCTGAAATCTTTATAAATATTGAACCTAACAATCTTTTATCGAGGAATATCACCATCGGATTAATTGTTTCATGAAAGGAACGAAAATGAAAATCCTGAACAACAGCTTTTATTGTTCCTTCCCTTCCTTTTGATACAGTTTTACCTATTGCTTCTTCAGGGGTCCATCCTAATGCCTTTACCGCTGCTTCATTTAGCATAAATGTGTAACGAATGTTATTACCATTGTTAGTTGTATCAAATGCCTGTGCATCACTTCGGGTGTAATCGGATCCTGCAATAATTTTAAATCCTACAGTTTTTACAAAATCTTCATCTACCGGTAAAGCATTTATAGTTATTTGTTTTCCATCTGCCGGTCTGTTTAAACCATCACCCCAGCCAATATGTGTTGGTGATTCATATGCGCCACCAACAGAAATAACATTAGTTGTTGCAGATAATGCATTCTTCAACTCATCATATTGATCTAATATTTTAGAATCTACAGGTAAAATAATAACCTGTTCTTTATCATAACCAAGATCTTTATTACGAATAAAATTTAATTGCTGAAGTATAACAATAGTAGCTATAATTAAAAACACAGAAATTACAAATTGAAAAACTATAAGCGATTTTCGCAAGGTTCCGGAACCTGTAAAATTGAAGCCTGATTTTAAAATGTGAATTACTTTGCCTGCTGATAGTACAATTGCAGGATAAGCACCTGCAGTAAAAGCAACCACAGCTGCTAAAACAAGTAATGAGATTAATGTAAGTGGTTTAAAGAAAATAGCAGCATTAAATTCTTTTCCAGTCAAATTATTAAAATATGGCACTAAAACAATACAAATTAATTGAGCAAAAACAACAGCTAATAACGTTATTAAAAATGTTTCGCAAATAAACTGGTTAAATACCTGAGATCTGTTTGCTCCCATAACTTTACGCATTCCTATTTCTGCTGTTCTTCTGGCAGATTGTGCCGTACTTAGGTTGGTATAATTTACGCCTGCAATTAATAAAATCAGTAAGGCAACTGCACCAAGAATATAAATGTAAAGGATGTTGTTATTAGGTTCCAAACCATCGAGTTTGGAATGTAAACGCACCTCTGTTAAAGGTTCCAGATGGTATGTCATATAATCATTGCCGGTAATTTCCATTTCTTCTTTTCCCACCTTGTCTGCATAACTATATATTTTTTGTTGCAGTGGTGTAATGGAATTAGCATCATTAAGCAGCAAATAGGTTATATAATTTGCTTCTGTCCATTTTTCTTCTTTAGATGCATTCAGAGATTTAAATGAACCAATAAAATCGAATTGTATTTGAGAATTATCGGGTGCATCTGCTGCTACACCTGTTACCATAAAATCTTTTATACCCACCTTAACCGTTTTGCCTAAGGGCTCATCTGAACCAAAATATTTCTTAGCCATGGATTCTGTTATCACTAATTTATCAGGTGCATCTAAAACAGTTGCAGCATTACCTTTTAAAAGTGGAAATGAAAACAAGGAAAAGAATGCAGAATCAGCATACAGAAAAGTTTTTTCTTCAAATACTTTTTCACCGTGTCCAATTACCCTGGGATATTTCATTAATCGTACATAACTCTCCACTTCAGGAAATGTTCTCTGAAATTGAGGTCCTACTTTGGTACCGGTTGTTGCTGTTTTATTTGTGGCATCTCCAAAATGATATTCCCATGTAACCCTTGCTATTCTATTTCCATTTTCATGAAACCGATCATAACTCAGTTCATGCCATATGTAAACTCCAATAAACAAACAGCTGGCTATACCAATAGCTAAACCAATAATATTTACAAACGCATATAGCTTGTTTTTTTGCAAATGTCGTAATGCGATTTTAAAATAGTTGCGTATCATACAAGAAGTTTATTATTAGGTTTTGGGTATCGGGTTTCAGCAATTAGCTATCAGCAATTAGCTATCAGCCTTCAGCCTTCAGCATTCAGCTGTCAGCAATCAACTGTCAGTAAATAGCTTTCAGCAATCAACATTCATCATTAATAATTCATAATTCATAATTTCTTTAATTCATCATTCCACCTACTCTGTCCTCAAGCTTTTTACAGGATTCATCAACGCAGCTTTTATTGCCTGAAAACTTATTGTTATTAAAGCCGTAAGCAAAGCCAATAGACCCGCAACAACAAATACCCACCATGCGATGTTTATTCTGTAGGCAAAATCCTGTAACCATTGATTCATAAAATACCAGGCAAGAGGTGCTGCTATAAAAAATGCAATCAATATCAGCAGCAAAAAATCTTTGGATAATAAACCTATAATATTATTGATACTGGCACCCATCACTTTTCTAATACCAATTTCCTTAGTTCGTTGAATGGTGCTGTATGAAGCAAGACCTAATAATCCTAAACAAGAAATTAAAATAGCCAGTATAGCAAAATTTAAAAACAGCTTTCCGAATCTTTCTTCGCTACGGTATTGCCTGTCAAAAAATTCATTTAAAAAATAATAACTGAAAGGCCGGTTCGAAATCAAAGTCTTCCATTTGCTTTCAATGGCTGCAATGGATGCAGGCAAATTACCGGCAGCTACCTGCACAGATATTAAATAACTTCGGCTTGGTTCTATACGCATGGAAAGAGGTTCAATTTGTTCCTGTAAGGATTTAAAATGAAAATCTTTTACAACACCTATAATCTTCCCTTCCCTTCCCCATTGTTTAAATTTTTTTCCAATTGCTTTATGCGCTGAAGGATATCCAAAATATTTTACAGCCGCTTCATTTATTACCATTGCTTCTGTAGTGTCCATTCCAAACTCACGTGAAAAAGGACGGCCTGCTACCAGTTGAATCTGGTATTGAGGTATGTAATCAAAATCAACAAAAAAAAGATCCAGGTTTGCCACCTGTAAATCACCATTGCTATTTTCAATTTCAGAATAAGCAGTTGAATGTGAGCCACCCGGAACAGAAGAAGACAGAGTAGTACCTTTTATTCCCGGCAGCTTTGAAATTTCCTGTGTTAATGCATCCTTAGCTGCATCACCTTGCGTATCTAAAACTAGCATTTGATCTTTTGCAAACCCAAGGTCATGGCTACGCATAAACGTCATTTGTTTATACACCACAATGGTTCCTATAATTAAAGCAATGGATATTGCAAACTGTGTGATCACCAGGCCTTTTCTTAACACAATTCCTTTACTGCTTGTTGCAAAACGACCTTTTAATACTGTTATGGGTTTAAATGATGAAAGCACCAGTGCTGGGTAAATACCTGCCATTAGACCTGCACCTATAGCCAGGGTAAAAAGAAGTAATAAATAATTATAGTTATCAAATATTCCGGTACTGATGGTTTTACCTGCTAATTGATTGAACAGAGGTAACAATAAGGCAGTTAAGATTAAAGCCAGTACAAATGCGAATAAGGAGAGTATTAACGACTCACCTATAAATTGTTTTACTAATTGATTTTTTTCAGCACCAACTACTTTTCTTATACCTACTTCTTTAGCACGTTCTACTGAACGGGCTGTAGTTAGATTTATAAAATTAATATAGGCTATCAACAAGATGAATGCAGCTATAACAGAGAAAATATAGACGTTGGTTATATTTCCTTTTTCTATGTTGCTTTCACGTTTTGAAAACAGGTAAACAAACTCTAAGGGTTCCAGGTATAAAGTGAAAAACATTTGGCTTTTTTCCATTTCTTTACCATTCCGTCTTTCAAGAAAAGCAGGAAATTTTCTTTCCAGTGCCCGGGGATCTACACCCGGTTTTAATTGTAAATAACTAACTGCATCAAAATTACTCCACTGTTCATCCAACCCAGGAATAATAGTTTGTGTAAGAGATGACATTGAAACAATTATATCCGCTTTAATTTGGGAATTTTCAGGTATATCCTCCATAACTCCTGTAATAGCTGCAGGGTAATAATCATAGAGAGAAATGGATTGCCCCATAGGATCTGCATCTCCGAAATATTTTTTGGCTGCTGTTTTAGATAATACTACAGTAAACAAATCCTTTAAAACCTTATCCGGATCACCTTTAATTAATCTAAAATCAAACATTTTAAAAAAAGATGAATCTGCCCACAGCACCCGGTCTTCCTGAAATTTTTTGTCATCCTTTGTAATCAACATGCTTGTTTGTTGAACACGTGTAAAAAATTCTACTTCGGGAAAATCATCTTTTATATTAGGTGCAAAAGGCCAGGCTGTAATGCCAGCATGAATGGTTTCACTGGGTGTTTTTACATCTGTAACTAACCTGTAAATATGTGGAGCCTTTGTATGAAATGAATCATAACTTAATTCAAACTTTACATAAAGAAAAATAAGAAAACATGCTGCCATACCTACAGCAAGACCTATTATATTGATCAGAGAAAAAACTTTTTTCCTCAGTATGTTTCTAAAGGCAATTTTTATATAGTTTCTGATCATAAAAAATAATTATTCAGTTCTTAAACTTTTTACCGGGTTTGTTAATGCTGCTTTTATAGCCTGAACACTTACAGTTACCAATGCCACTACTAATGCCAGTATTGCTGCTGCTATAAATATCCACCATGGTATGTCAATTCGATAGGTAAAATCTTCCATCCATTTGCTTAACGCCCACCATGCTATAGGAAAAGCAATAACAGATGCCACAATAACCAACACCACAAAATCTTTAGATAATAAAGCCACTATTTTTGGAACATTTGCACCAAGTACTTTCCTTATTCCAATTTCCTTTGTTCTTCGAACTACTACCAATGTAGCCAGTCCAAACAATCCCATACATGCTATAAAAATGGATAAGAAAGAAGCATATTGAACTATATTTCCCAATCGCTGTTCCTGTTCATACGATGCTGCCAAAGCTTCATCCAGAAATCTATATTCAAAATCCTGGTCACCTGCTACAGATTTCCATGCTGCCTGCAAACTTTTTATATGATCCTGCAAATTGCCTTCGCTAAATCGAACTGAAACACGTGGTTGTGGTGATGCATTATAACTGATATCACTTGAATTTGCAAAAATGCTATCTGGCTTTAATGCTAATACAAGTGGTGTTATAGGAGTATGTAAAGATTCAAAATGGAAATCTTTTACCACACCAATTATTTGTTGCTCATACTTACCCGGAAGTTTTTGTCCTATTGGTTCTTTCCACCCATATTGTTTAACCAGTGCTTCGTTTACAATAATAGTGTTTGAATCAGCCGTATTATTTTTTAAGAAATTCCTTCCTTCTATTACCTGCAAGCCCATAGCAGGTATAAAACTTTCATCAATGGCATTAAACCGAAATTGACGGAATGTATTTTGATCATCATTATAACCTAAAGACATCCATCCTGATTCAGCCATACTATACATGGACGTGGATGTGCTAACAACGTTTGGGTTTTGCTGAATAGCCAATTCCAATCTTTTTCCTAATGCATTACCCTCCACTCTTCTTTTATTAGTAGGAACAATAACAACATGTTCTTTATTATAGCCAAGATTTTTATTTCTTAAATAATTTAATTGTTTACCTACTGTAAGTGTGCAAATGATCATTATTATAGATGCTGCAAACTGACCGACAATTAAAGCCTTTCTAAAAAAACCCATATTGTTGCCAATATTCAGCTTACCCTTCAATACCTGTATTGGTTTAAAACCAGATAAAACAATTGCCGGGTAAAATCCTGCAATAAATCCTATGATAATAATTAGAACTAAGGAGAAAGTAAGTGTAAAACTATTAAGAGAGAGAAATAATTCACGATTGGCCACCTGGTTAAATGGTTTTAAAAATATAAGAGCTAATAAAAACCCCAACACAAGTGCTATAAAGGAAAGTAAAACAGATTCACCCCAAAATTGTTTTACAAGCTGACGTCTTTCTGCACCCAGCACCTTCCTCACTCCTACTTCCATTGCTCTTGTTGCAGAACGACCAATAGACAGTGTTACAAAATTGATGCAGGCTATTAGTAAAATCAATATTCCTATAGTACCAAGAATGTAAGAATATTTAGGATCGCTAATTCCCTGCTCACCTTCAGGCAAGGTTGAATTAAAATAAATATCACCTAGTGGTTGCAGCCTTACATTATACTCACCAGGCTTATAATTTTTCTGAACAAGTGGCTGCATGATAGAAGCTATTTTTTTATCAACAGATTCAATTGAAGCATTTGGTTGTAATAAGAAAAAACTTGAAACTACTACATTTGACCAAGCACTGTTTCTTGTTTGTTCACCCCACAAATAAGGTGCGTTAGAAAAAGGAATCAAAATATCAAATTGAATATTTGATTCCATTGGCGGGTCTTTCATTAAAGCAGTTATGGTAAATAAAACTTTATCATCTCCCAGTTGCATTTCCATGTTTTTACCTATTGGTGATTCATTACCAAAACTTCTTTTAGCTGCTGATTGGGAAATCAACATAGAACTGGAAGTAGGAAAGGGATTAGATTTATTTCCTTCTAATATTTCAAAATCAAAGATTTGAAAGAAGTTACTATCCACCATATTCACCAGCTCATTGAACGTAATATTATTGTATTTAACAGGTGGTCGCATAGAGGCAACTCTGCACGATGCTTCTACTTCTGGTAAACCGGCTTGTAATACAGGTACAAGTGGAATGGGTGTTGCCGTATTTCTAAAAATCTCTCCCTGGTAAAATTCCTCAAGCCATGCACGATAAATTCTTTCTGATTTAGTATGAAAGCGATTAAAGCTCAATTCGCTTCTCACAAATAAAGCAATTAATATACAGCACGCAATACCAACTGATAAACCAAGCACATTAATAAAGGTGTAACCTTTGTGTCTTGATAAATAACGAAAAGCAATTTTTAAATAATTTTTGAACATAGAAATAAGTTTAATCAGCTATCAGCATTATGTTTAAATAAAAATTGTGTGTTTCATTCACTTCTTCGGATAATCCTGCCATAGTACATTTATTATCATCCACTTCCCATCTAATTTTGCTAAATGGAAATAATCAATTCCCCAGTATGCTTCCAGCTTTGCTGATGCCGTTTTATCTAACATATCCAAAACGATAATTTTTCTAGGAGTGCTCTCATTGAAGGTTTTATTTTTACTCCACTTTTTGGTCAAAGCAATTAGTTGATCATAGGTCATGGTACCTTCCACAGCCATACCATTATTAGTATAATAACCTCTTTTAGATAAATATTTTGCTACACTTCTTTCAATTTTAGAAGTGTCAGCTTCATACACACCCTCTAAATAATCTTTTACTGCTGCAATAACTAAATCTTTTTCAGTTGATTCTTTTACTTTGTTTAAAGTTTCTGATTTAAAATATTTTGTTGCTCCCAATGAGTCCAAAATATGACTTACAAGTTTGTCCTTTTGCTCTTTATTCATGCTGCTGACATCAAATTTGTTATCATAATTAATTGATGCATCATGTAAAGCAACTGTAACTTTAAGTTGCATTGTTTTACCATCATCAT
>MWWA01000101.1_pt1 | contig 27086 bp, 23 predicted proteins | sample 1047341 | NCBI WGS metagenome assembly MWWA01 (sample SAMN06349978, study PRJNA376086) | soil metagenome | isolation source: MS5-1 sample Antarctic (ecotone) soil | place: Antarctica | collected 2015-01-13
ATGCTATGGTGTCCGATATAATCTGGTGATGAAAAACTAACGGCTAAAAAATCCGTGATATTATCTGCACCTAATTGCTCACCTTCAATGGCAGCTTTCGCCATCTCAATGGTTAAAGTATTTCCATGAGGAGTGCTGGCGAGTGCACCAAAGCTCTTGCCAGTAAATCTTTTAAGATCATAAGGAAACCCTTTCTGATCGGCACCTAATGGTTTTGCTTCATAATTTTTTTGATCTCCTGTACTTTGAACATAGGAAGATGAGGGATGCAGAAGTTCCCAGTTTAGTTGGTAATATTGATCGACCAATTTTCTTTTATTAAATTTTATTACCCAATCCGGGAGTTGCTTCATGTAATACGTGGAACTAATAAAATTTCCGTCGGCCGAATTATACCAATAGGAAGCATTGGCGGAATGTCCTGCAGCTAAAATTCCTCCCCTGTCTTTGATAGCAACACCAATAACTTTACTTCTAAAATTTGTAGCTAATCTCAATTCATCACAGATTGTGGTGGTGAGCAAATTACGCGGAGATTGCTGCCCACTTTCACTTTCCGGACTTCCAACTGTTTGTACCGAATCATCCTCCGTACAATAAACAGAGCGATTCATATTCTTATCCCACCAACCATTTCCGGTAATGCCATGAATGGCGGGCGTAGTACCTGTATATAATGTAGCATGTCCGCAGGCCGTGACTGTTGGTGTATATGGGATGAGTGTATTTTCAAAATTAAAACCCTGTTCCAATAATCTTTTAAAACCTCCATCATTTTTATAACGGTCATGATACCGGTATAAAAAATCCCAGCGCATTTGTTTTAAAACGTAACGGAAAACAATTTTGGTTTTTATGGTTTGCACCGTCTGGGCATAGCCCGTCATAAAATTTAAAATAATGGCTACGAGTAAAAATGATAATCTGATCATCAAAGCAATTTTTACAAATGTATTAAATAGGGCGCTTGTTCCTGTTTTACTTAATCGTTAAATGAATTCAGGTAAGAGATAATCTTTACCCGGAACATTGCTGGCCATAAAGGAACAAAAATTACGTTTTTAAAAACCATTACCTTTGCGGTTTTCAAATCATCTCGTGAATTTTTTAAAGTGAAAAATGGCGCCCGATCCACGTACCTTTAAAAATCACCCAAACAAAAAAATAATATGGCAGATATTTTTGAACGGTTATTGAAGAACCAGGGGCCCATCGGGCAGCATCGCGAAAGGGCACATGGCTATTTTGCTTTTCCCAAATTAGAAGGTGAAATAGGCAGCAGGATGAAATTTCGCGGCAAAGAAGTGATTGTATGGAGTTTAAATAATTACCTGGGCCTGGCCAACCATCCCGAAGTGCGCAAAGCTGATGCAGATGGTGCCCGTGATTTTGGTTTGGCATCGCCAATGGGCGCCCGCATGATGAGCGGAAACAGCAATCAACACGAACAATTAGAAAGAGAACTGGCGGCATTTGTTATGAAAGAAGATGCAGCTTTATTGAATTATGGATACCAGGGCATGTCAAGCCTCATTGATGTATTATGCAGCAGGCATGATGTAATTGTGTATGATGCAGAAAGTCATGCATGCATCATTGACGGATTAAGAATGCATGCTGGCCACCGTTATGTTTTTAAACATAATGATATGGAGGATTTTGAAAAACAAATCCAGCGTTCCACTTCACTGATTGAAAAACAAAAAGCTGGTGGTATCCTTGTTATTACAGAGGGTGTATTTGGAATGGCCGGTGACCAGGGCAGGCTTCAGGAAATTGCAGCATTAAAAGAAAAGTATTCTTTCAGGTTATTGGTTGATGATGCACATGGTTTTGGCACAATGGGAAAAACCGGCGCAGGTGCCGGTGAAGAACAAGGTGTGCAGGACCAGATAGACCTGTATTTTTCCACTTTCGCTAAATCAATGGCTTCGATCGGCGCATTTATTGCGGGCGATAAAAAAATCATTGATTATGTACGTTATAATATTCGCTCGCAAATATTTGCCAAGACGCTTCCCATGCCATTGGTTATAGGAAATTTAAAAAGGCTTGAGTTGCTACGTACCAGGCCTGAATTAAAAGACAGGTTATGGGAAAATGCCGGGAAACTTCAAAAGGGATTAAAGGAAAAAGGTTTTGATATTGGTAAAACGGATTCGCCGGTCACGCCTATTTATATGAAAGGAGGAGTAGAAGAAGCAACCGCTATGGTGATGGATCTGCGCGAAAACTATGGCATATTCGCTTCCATCGTAGTATATCCGGTTATTCCGAAAGGACATATAATTTATCGTTTAATTCCAACAGCATCTCACACCGATAAAGACATAGAGGATACCCTCCAGGCTTTTGAAGAAACCAAGAAGAAATTGGACCAGGGTGAATATAAAACAGAGATGATCCCCGATATGGCGGAATATAGCGCCAAAAGATTTGAATATTTTGAACTCAAACCCAAAGCATCCAAAAAATAAAAAGTCTGTTAAGAAAATATAGCGGCACGTTTTTCAGTGTTGCTATATCGCTATGGAATTATAAATTTACCAACCTGCTATCACAATGTTCTTTAAGGAGATTATTTGGACAGGCGAATTTTTCTTCCAAATGAAAGGTGTAACTCATAACAATTACAAATGAAAAAAATATTCTTACTCCTGTTTATATTGCCCTTATTTACCCTGGCCCAGGATAAACTGATAACTCTTGAAGACATTTATAAAAAAGGAACTTTTCGAGGTGAACTCGTACCTGGTTTTGCAGACCTCCCGTTAGATAGTATAATTGATCCAAAAGATGTGATGGATGAAAGCGGTAAGAATTTGAACACATCTGATTACATGCTGAGTGCAGATAATAAACGCATTATATTTTTCAATGGTCGCGAAAATATTTATCGCAGGTCGAGCAAAGCAAATACCAACCTGTTTGATGTAAATTCCAAAAAGACCATCAGCCTGAATAAGGATAAGGTTATGCATCCTACTTTTTCACCCGATGGAAGTAAGATTGCATATGTTCATAATAACAATTTGTACCTGTATGATATCGAAACAGCATCCACCAAAGCCATTACAACCGATGGTAAATGGAATTATATTATCAATGGCAATGCTGATTGGGTATATGAAGAAGAATTTAGTTTTTCCCAGGCTTATCAATGGAGCCCAAAAGGAAATTTTATTGCCTATTACCGGTTCGATGAAACCAATGTAAAAGAATATAATATGCCTTTTTATGATGACACCTACAACAAGGATTATCGTTATAAATACCCTAAAGCAGGCGAAGACAATTCTGTGGTAACCATTCATATTTACAATGTAAATACTGGTAATAAAGTACAGGCGGATTTTGAGCAGGGAGATATTTATATTCCAAGAATTAAATGGACACAAGCCGATGATCAACTGATTGTTTACTGGATGAACAGGCACCAGAATGAGTTAAAACTTTTGCAAACCAATGCAACAACAGGCGCCAGCCAACCGATTTACCAGGAAAAGAATAAATATTACATAGATATTAATGATGACTGGTGGTTTATAAAGGACAGTAAGGATTTCATTTTTACGAGTGAGATGAATGGCTATAACCATATTTACCTGTATAGTATGGATGGCAAAAAGAAAGTTCAACTTTCAAAAGGTAATTTTGACCTGGCAAACATCAATGGGGTGGATGAAAAGAACAAACGCATATATTATACTTTAGCATACCCAACACCGTTAGATCGCAATATTTTTGTGACGGATTTTGATGGCAAGACCACCACCCAGTTAACCACTGGAAAAGGGTTTCACCGGGCAGTGTTTGACAAGGACTTCACCAAATTTTATGATTATTATTCCACCATAAATATCCCGCAAACCGTTACGCTTTATAACCTGAAAACGACCCGCAAAAAAGTAAGTCCCCAAATGGTGAAAGTGATGAATGATAACAGCAAACTGAAAAATAAATTGGAAGAATATGCTATTGGCCAGGTTGAATTTATTAAAGTTCCTAATACCAAAGGCGACACCTTAAACGGATGGATGTTGAAGCCAACGAATTTTGATCCTTCCAAAAAATACCCTGTATTGTTTTGCAATTATGGCGGACCTGGTTCACAACAGGTAGCTAATCGCTTTGGCGCTGTAAACTTCTGGCACCAGATGATGGCACAGAAGGGATATATTGTGGTGAGTGTTGATAATACAGGTACCGGTTACCGTGGGGAAGAATTTAAAAAGAAAACGTACCTGCAATTGGGTAAATACGAAATAGAAGACCAGATTGACGCAGCCAAATATTTATCAACCCTCCCCTATGTAGATGGCAAGCAGATTGGACATTGGGGATGGAGTTATGGCGGATTTATGAGTACGCTGGCCATTACAAAAGGTGCCGATGTTTTTTCTGCGGCAGTGGCTGTTGCCCCAGTAACTTCATGGAGATACTATGATAATATTTATACGGAAAGATATATGCGTACGCCACAGGAAAATCCCAAAGGCTACGATGAAAATGCTCCTATCAATTTCGTTGATAAGATAAAGGGGAAATATTTACTGATTCATGGCAGTGCAGATGATAATGTACATTTTCAAAACAGTACACAATTAATTACTGCTTTGGTAAAAAATAATATTGACTTTGACCTCGGAATGTATCCGAATAAAAATCATGGCATCGGTGGCAGTGCTGATAATACGACATTCCATTTATGGAGCAAAATGACCAACTGGATTTTGGAAAACCTGAAAAATGAAAATACTTCCAGCGTTACAGGTTATCAATCAAACCAAAAACCGTTTTAAAATCCTTGGATTAAAAAGAGGTTGTCCTGACCGGAAACCTCCTTTTTTTAGATTCTGTTTTTTTTTAATTTGATAGCCTAAAAATGGAATAAGGATAAAAAAACCCCGACTTGAAAGTCGGGGGCGCTAATCAAAAACCATTAACCATTAAACCTTATCCTATGAAAATTCGTTGCTAATATAGGAATGAATATAAAAAATTCACTACCTATTTATTAAAAATTTTCAACATTGAAGGAAAACCCTTAGTTAAGGCATGAGGTTGTATTCTGCAAGTGTTGATAATCAAACAACAAGCATAAATTTTATTTGTTTATAAAGAAACTAACTTTAAGATATTATGGTTGACCTCGGGAAAAAACTAATCATTTCTATAACAGGGGCAAGTGGAGCCATTTATGCCAGATTACTTTTAGAAAAACTGGAAAAACTCAATGCACAATGGGATAAAATTGGTGTGATAATGACGAATAATGCCAAATACGTTTGGCAAACGGAATTAGGAGAAGAACATAAACCATACAACTTTGTTGATTATTATGAGAAGACCGATTTCAATGCACCATTTGCCTCCGGTTCCGGTAAGTTTGATACCATGATCATTATTCCCTGTTCTATGGGTACATTGGGCCGTATTGCTACAGGCATTTCTAATGACCTTGTTTCCAGGGCGGCTGATGTAATCCTGAAAGAAAAAAGGAAACTGATCTGCGTTGTTAGAGAAACGCCATATAATCTTATACATATTCGAAATATGGAAACAGTTACATTGGCCGGGGCCGTTATTTGCCCGGCAACTCCTTCTTTTTACAGCCGACCGGAAACCATTGAAGAAGCAGCGATGACCGTAGTTGATCGTGTACTTGACCTGGCCGGTTTTGATATTAAAGCTTACCGATGGGGAGGTGATGACTCAATCAACAAAAATTAAATTTAAATTGCACAATACTATAAAAACAAAATAACTATGGCTTTACCAACAAATAATAAGAACACCGGGAAAGGTGGTAAAAAAAATCAAACGCATAATACACAGTCGTCAAAATTTATTACCAAACCCGGTAAAAATGTAACGATTGCAAAAAAACCTGTTAAAACAGGGGGTGCCAGAGGAAGTTGATTTTCCTGATAAACGAAATGATTGACAACTTCCTGACTATACAGGATAATTATAAAATTGATTTTGGAGGTGAGCTCTATGGAACTGGTGCTGATCCTGCTGGTTGTAACAGCTGGCTTTGTTTTACTGGTGCTTAATTTTAAATTCAGAAAAAAGACACCTGTAAAGACTATACGCCTGCCTGTTCTTTTCAAAACATTGTTGGCAACGCATGTTGAGTTTTATAATAGGTTAAACGAAATAGATAAACCTTTTTTTGAAGAAAGGGTACAACGATTTCTTTCTGCAATCAGAATAACCGGTATAAAAACCCAGGTAGACGATCTGGACAGGGTTTTAATAGCCTCAAGTGCTATCATCCCTATATTCAGATTTCCGGATTGGGAATACATAAACCTGAATGAAGTATTGTTATACCCTGATTCATTTAGTGAAAGTTTTGAGTTTGAAGGTTCAGGAAGAAATATGCTGGGCCTGGTAGGCACCGGGCCTTATCAAAATATAATGATCCTTTCAAGGCAGGAATTAAGGAACGGGTTTGCTGATAACAGCAGCAAAAAGAATACGGCAATACACGAATTTGTACACCTGATAGATAAAACGGATGGAGAGGTGGATGGTGTTCCTGAATTTCTATTATCAAAAAAATACATTATACCCTGGCTCGAACTGGTACAAAGAAAGATTCAACAAATTTCTGAGAATCAGTCTGATATAAATTCTTATGGCGCCACCAATAAAGCCGAATTTTTTGCGGTAGTTTCGGAATATTTTTTTGAAAGACCGGATCTGTTGCAACAAAATCATCCTGAGTTATATCAGATGCTGTCCACTATTTTTAAACAACATCCCCAAAACCAGGCTGTTTAAAAAATTCATCCCCTTTTTTATTAATTATCTTCACAATTCTTTCTAAATAAAGAAAGGGAAAGATGAATATAAAAATTTACGCTACTAATGATACTGATAAATGGTCTGAAACAGGGGGGCATTCTCCTATGGTTCCATTATTTAACAGCATTCATCCAATAAGCAAAGGAGCGGTTGATTTTTTAAATAATAAATCATACCCGGTTAGGGTCAATAAAGGAAAATTTTTATTAAAGGCTGGTCAGGTTCCTGATCGTTTATTTCTGTTGAGAAAGGGAGTCGTTCGTGGCTTTATTAAAGAAGAAAAAAAAGAGATAACAACCTGGATCACCGGGGAAAATGAATTGGTAAGTTCCATCCGCGGACTGGGTTTGCCGCCACTTGTTTCAGAAGAAAACATACAGGTTATAGAATCTGCCCAACTTGTGGGCCTGGAATACAGGTGTATTGATTATATGTATAAACATTTCCCTGAATCAAATATTGTTGCACGGATCATACTGGAGGAAATTTACCGTGCAGCCGAAGAAAGAGCATTTATCAGTCGAATACCTTCCGCAGAAAAAAAATATAAAAGATTTATAGATACAAAACCTGAACTGGCGGACCGAATATCCTTAAAATATATTGCCTCTTATCTTTCAATGACACAGGAGACATTGAGCCGGATCAGAACAAGGGAAGCCAGGAGAGTGAAATAAAAAATGTAATTGTTAAAAGCAATTACCCAATTAAAATTCGCAGTAGGTTTGCACCCTATTTAAAATGTGTAAATGCAAGATATGATACGCAGTTCCATTGGCAGGCTACGGCTTGTTGGGATACTCGAAGGAATTTCACTCCTTGTTTTGATGGGGATTGCAATGCCGTTAAAATACCTGGCAGACAAACCTGGGGCTGTTACCGTAGTCGGTTGGATACATGGCTTATTGTTCGTAATTTTTATGATCGCAGTTATTATTGTTTATTTTCAAAGAGACTGGCCATTCAAAAAAGTTATTTATGCTTTTATAGCAGCTTTCCTCCCCTTTGGCACATTTGTTTTTGATGCTCATCTTAAAGAAGAAGAAATTATTCACAGGGCCCACTGAAATAATGAAAAAAAATGATCATTACTTGCGAACTTCAATTCCGGGCTGATTAACGCCTAAAAATATTCAGGCAATGCCTTTAAGTTATATTATTTACGGATCTGTAACATTAGTCGTTATTACTTTATTAATTTTTTTGTTCAGTAAAAAAGGTCGCAATAGAGAAAGTGAAAACAGTTAAGACGTTGGTATGGGTAATCCATGCATTCTTAAAAAACTAAGTTTATCCCAATATCCTCTTTGAAAAATAATTTTGTCATCTTTTACGTGAAAAAATCCACAGCCTCTTAAACCCAGGGGATCCTTCCATTCCAAAATGGCCCATTCTCCATCTTCAAAGATGTTTTCGACCAGGCAAACCATTTCCGCGGTTTCAAATTCTTTCATAAACATTTCATGTATTGCCTTCTTACCTATTACCGGATCAGTATTCACCTGGTGGTTGATGGCATCTTCTGCATATAATGAGGCAAGCATTTCAGCATCAGCTTTATTAAAAATTACAACCCATTGTATTACTAATTCACTAGGTGACATAATATTTATTTAATTAAAAACTCACAAGTAAAATTTTAAATCTATTTTGTTCAATGCTAAACTTTAGAGATATTAAAATATGATGCAACAATTGGTTCATTATTTTTTGCACCTGGGGTTCCCTTTTATAATCGCTTTTATTTTCTTCAGAAAGAAGGCCGGCCTTGTCTATTTTATATTCCTGCTTACGATGTTGGTAGATCTTGACCACCTGGTGGCAGTGCCATTATTTGATCCATGCCGGTGCAGTATTGGATTCCATCCACTGCATAGTTATTATGCTATTGGCGTTTATATTATCATGCTCTTCTTTCCCCGCACCAGGATTATTGCATTGGGCTTATTAATGCACATGGCCACCGATGCAATTGACTGTAGTTGGATGCAGGTGAATTGTTAATCGGCAAAAATATTATTTTCATTTTTAACAGGAAGCAATACCCGGAAGCAAGCCCCTTCATTTTCTTTTCCTTCTGCAAAGATTCCCCCATGATGGCGGTCTGCTATTTTTTTGCAAAGCGTTAAACCCAACCCGGTTCCTTCATATTTATCCTTGTCATTCAACCTTGTAAATATATTGAACAAGGAATCGGCATATTGCTGATTAAATCCAATGCCATTGTCTTTAACCCGTATTTCTGCATAATCCTCCACCCCATTTAACTTCATTCCTGATGGTAGTTTATCCGTTGCAATAATATCGGAACTGATAATGATTTCAGGTTGTACATTATCGCCGGAAAATTTAAGTGCATTATTCACCAGGTTATAAAACAACTGGTGAACTAAAGATGGTATGCCCCAAATAACCGGAAGCTTTGACAGTTTAACATGTACATTTTTTTGTTCAATATACAATTCCAGGTCTGAAAGTACATCTGCCATTATATCATTCAGATCAATCATTTTCATTTCATCGTCATTTGCATTAATGATTGAATAATTTAGTACACCATCTACCATCCCGGTTAATCGTTTTGCCGAGTGGTTTATTTTTTCAATATATGCACGATGTTCCTGAGTCAGGTTATCTCCTATATCGTTATTTAATATGCTACTGAAAACCATGATCTTCCGCAATGGTTCTTTCAGATCATGGCTGGCTACGTGGGCGAATTGCTGAAGATCGGAATTGGACCGCTCCAATTCTTTTGTTCTTTGTTTTACCAAAGCTTCCATTTCCTCGCTGAATTTTTGCAGGCTTGCCTGCATGCTCAGGATGGAATTACCCAGCAGGTCGCCCTTACTTCTCGGCTGTACATCTACGTTAAAATTACCTTTACCGATCTCATCCGCCGTTTTTGCTAAACGGTTTTGATTTTCATCTATCTTTTGAATGGATTCTGCCAGGCTCCCTACCACATCGTTGGACCATATTTTTAACCGGACACCCGATAAACCCATGGATAATTTTTCAGCCGCCACTTTAATTTCGCGCAACATTCCCGATAGAATTAAAATTGTAAACATTACAATACTTATAACAATGATCATCAGAATGATTACTAACAAAAGCCCAAGATTTTTTTGCCTGATTTGTTCCTTTCTGATTTCTTCCATATGCTGAACAGCCTTATTCCATATCTGGTTTTGCAGCAGGGCAATTTCATCAAGACCGTTTTCTGAAATCTCCCAAAATTGTTCTGCAGAGTATGTGCTGTCAACTTTATAAGAGCCGAATGCTTTGCTCAGGACATTCAGCATTATGGAGTAATCAGAGCTTTGATTTAACCGTTCATACTGTTTAATAGAATTAATATCTGCTTTCACAAAAAATTCGGTTTCATAAGATTTTAATATTTCATATGCACCAGCCGTTCCCAAAAGTATTTCAACTTCATATTTGCGGTTATATAGTATGGAGTATATATTGGGCCTGATAATACTCAGATAGGTAATCATTTCAGAAAGTAATCTCTGGGCCTGCAGGTCATTATAAAGGGGTCTTAAAACAGGATTTACCGGCAAGGAAAGCGCTGTAAAAGTATTTAGGCGGAATATCATGCTGGAATAGTAATTAGTGACCGCATCAGTTTCAATTTCGTTATTGCTGATACGGTTCCTGATAGAATCCAGAGCACCCAACTTGGTATATTTATCAAATTCCATTATTTGTGGATCTTTTGATTGATATAACAAATTCAAAACACTATCCGTATATGTTCGTTGTGTAGATAAAGCTATTTCACCATTTCGATGCATAACATGATCAAAACTTAACTTTCTTTCAGCCTGTAGGCTCTCAATCAATAGGATAATATTCCCATTCCTTTTAATTTTTTCAATAATGGCAACAACAATATTTACCTGCTTCTGCTTTTCATGATGGAGCTGGTAGGCCAGGAATACAATAAATAAGAGTGGTATAACACTTATTAACAACAGCTTTACACCGAGTGGAATCCTTTTAAAAAAAGCTATCATAGCACTAAAAATACAATAATTGGATTTAGGAAAATGGCGGGTTCACAAAACAAATTTCACTTCCATTTCCTTATAAAAAAATCAGGCCATTTAAAAGTCCAATTAGTAATTGAATACCGTAGGGATTAAACATGAATAGCTCTGCATGAAATGCGGAGAAAATAATAAATCACATTGCCCAGAACCCAGAAAGGGTTTAATATGAAAATCCTGATAATCTCCGGTTCCATCATTTTCAAAAAGCTATCCACCAATTTCAGGTTGATTGATTCGGGATGAAATAAACTTCAAATGATGAAAGTATGCTTGTTTGAATATTCTTGAAAAAAATCCCGTTGTTGGCACAACAGGATTATGAATGTTATAATGCTTTCAGCGTTTTTTATCAGGCAAATTGTTTTCTGATTACATTTAATGCACCACCGGCTTTAAACCATTCAATCTGCGGTTCATTATAGGTATGATTGACTACAATGGCATCAATGGTTCCATCTGCATGTTTCAGTTTTACTGTTAACGGGCACCCGGGTGAGAAATCAGTGAGACCATTAATATCAATTTCATCATTTTCCTGAACCTTATCATAATCTTCTTTATTTGCAAAAGTCAGTGCTAACATGCCTTGTTTTTTCAAATTCGTTTCATGTATTCTTGCAAACGATTTCACCAGGATTGCCCGGACACCAAGGTGGCGGGGTTCCATGGCTGCATGCTCCCTGGAAGATCCTTCTCCATAATTTTCATCTCCCACTACGATACTGCCAATGCCCGCTTTTTTATAATCTCTTGCCGTTGCCGGCACCGCGTCATATGTTCCGGTCAACTGGTTCTTAACGGAATCCGTTTTTTCATTAAAATAATTGACGGCGCCAATCAGCATATTGTTTGAAATATTATCAAGGTGACCACGGAACTTAAGCCAGGGGCCTGCCATGGATATATGATCGGTTGTACATTTTCCTTTTGCTTTGATCAGTAATTTCAATCCTTTCAGATCGGTGCCTTCCCATGCAGCAAATGGCGCCAACAATTCTAATCTGTTCGATTTGGGGTCCACGATCACTTCAACATAGGTACCATTTTCGGCAGGAGGAAGATAACCTGCATCCTCAACCGAAAATCCATTCGGGGGTAATTCAAATCCCGTTGGTTCATCCAGCATTACATCATTGCCATCTTTATTTTTCAATGTATCTTTTAATGGATTGAAAGTAAGATCGCCTGCAAGTGCAAATGCGGTTACCAATTCGGGCGAGGCAACGAATGCATGTGTAGAAGCCAGGCCGTCATTACGTTTTGCAAAATTTCGGTTGAATGATGTTATAATAGAATTTTTCCGGGTAGGGTCGTCCATATGCCTTGCCCATTGACCGATACAGGGACCGCAGGCATTGGCTAATACAACGCCGCCTATTTTTTCAAAAGTATCCAGGTATCCATCTTTCTCAATAGTATAACGGACCATCTCACTACCAGGTGTAATTGTAAATTCGGATTTAGTCTGCAGGTTCTTTTCTATTCCTTGTTTCGCAATAGATGCTGAACGACTGATATCTTCGTAAGATGAGTTGGTACAGGACCCTATGAGGGCAACTTCCAGTTTTTCCGGCCACTGGTGACTGCGAATGGCCTGGGCAAATTCTGAAATAGGCCAGGCAAGGTCCGGAGTATAAGGTCCGTTAACATAGGGTTCCAATTCACTCAGATTTATTTCAACCAGTTGATCATAAAAAGCTTCAGGATTATCATAAACTTCTTTATCCGGTCTTAAATGTTCCTTGATGTTATTGGCCATTTCGGCAATTTCTTCCCTGTTTGTTACAGAAAGATAATCCGACATTTTATCATCATAAGTAAATACGGAACAGGTTGCGCCTATCTCAGCACCCATATTACAAATGGTTGCTTTTCCGGTTGCACTCAGGCTATCAGCTCCGTCTCCAAAATATTCTACAATGGCTCCGGTACCACCTTTTACGGTTAAAATTCCGGCAACTTTTAAAATCACATCCTTGGCGCTTGTCCATCCACTCATTCTGCCGGTTAATTTAACCCCGATTAATTTAGGCATTTTTAATTCCCAGGGAAGTCCGGCCATTACGTCTACAGCATCTGCACCGCCCACCCCAATGGCCAGCATACCCAGGCCCCCTGCATTAGGAGTATGGGAATCCGTACCTATCATCATACCTCCGGGAAAAGCATAATTCTCAAGTACTACCTGGTGTATGATCCCTGCACCGGGTTTCCAGAATCCGATACCATATTTATTGGAAATGGAGGATAAAAAATCATATACTTCCTTGTTCGATTGTATGGCATTGGCCAGGTCAGTCTTTGCACCCACCTCTGCTTGTATCAGGTGGTCACAATGCACAGATGACGGAACAGCAACCGTATCTCGTCCACAGGTCATAAATTGTAATAAGGCCATTTGAGCTGTGGCATCCTGCATTGCTACCCTGTCAGGGGTAAATTCAACATAGGTCTTTCCCCTTTCTTTTGCTTCTGTAGGTGTCTGGTGCAAATGAGCATACAGGATTTTTTCTGTCATCGTTAAAGGCCTGCCTAATAAAGCTCGGGCTGCTTTAACTTTTTGGGGTAATTCAGCATAAACCTTCTTTATCAAATCCAAATCGAATACCATATCATAATCTTTAAATGTGGAACTAATGAGGTGCAAAACTAAATAATTAACAAGCAGGAAAAAAAATGGTTTGCAACTGAATCGGATAGTTATAGTCCGGTAATGCCTGAATCCTGTTGTTTATGGATAAAATAGTTAACATATAACTACAAGTGCCTAATTACCATAGCAAAAGAAAAAAAGTAGATTAAAAAAATGCTGTAAATTCGACGCATGAATCGATTCCGTAATTTTATTGAATGGCATTTGTTCGGTGTATGTACAGCTATAGGAGAAAGGATGGGCATTGCGACGACACAGATCCGGAAATGGTTTATGTATTCATCTTTACTAACCATGGGCTCTCCCATTATTATTTATATGATTCTTGCTTTCTGGATGAATATGAAAAGGTATATACTGAATGCCCGGCGCAACCCTTTGAGGTGGCAGTAAAACAATTATAAAATTTGGCAATTAGACAATTATTAGTGTCCGATTTAAAAGATGGTTGATATAACCAATGTCATTGCCACACTGAATTTCATTAAACTTTTTGGACACAGCGCTTGTAATTTCTTCTTCCACTTTTTTCTTGATAAAAAAGTGGACTCCCGATATCGCTACGCTCTCGGGACCTGCGGCAAAAAATCAAGGCTGCAGAAAAATGCTCCCGATATCGCTACGCTCATCGGGATCTTCGATAAAAATTGGCTTCCCCGGCTAAGAAAAACAAGTTCCATCCTAAAAACCGGCAGCAGTTCAACTTTTGACCTTGCATGCGCAATCTTCGGAATATGGTGTTTTTCTTTTATCGCCGCTAAAGCCAATTTTCTTAACGCCATTTTTCTGAGGCCGGTCCCTTCATAATAATTTACAGGACACTAATGATTTGACAATTTGAAAATTTAGCTCCTGAAGTTAGATACCACCTACTTTTTACTAATTCTAAACTCCAAACCCTAAACTAAAAACTCTAAACCCAAAACATCCTTAGATCATTTCACTCAACTTCCCTACAACAATATCTATTTCATCCTTTGTATTGTATTTACTGAAAGAGAATCGTATAGCTACCTGGTTTGAATTATTATTGATGAACCTTATCACATGCGAGCCCTGGTTTGCCCCACTGGTACAGGCACTGCCACCCGATGCGCAGATATGATTGATATCGAGATTGAATAGAACCATTTCTGATTTTTCGGTTTTAGGAACTGAAATGTTTGTAACTGTATATAAACATTTACCTAAAACATCTCCATTAAATGTAACCCCCGGAATTTTTTCTTCCAGTTGTTGGATCATGTATTTTTTGAGAGAAAGAATATAAAGGCTTTCGTCATCGTGATTTTCTGTAGCCATCTCTAGCGCTTTGGCAAAGCCGATAATCCCATACAGGTTTTCTGTACCTGCACGCATATTTCTTTCTTGTCCACCGCCCAGGATAAAAGGTTTCACTTTTACATTCTCATTCACATAAATAATTCCGCATCCCTTAGGCCCATGAAATTTATGTCCTGACCCGGAAATAAAATGCACTGGTGTATTGCGCAGATCAAAAGGATAATGACCCACTGTTTGTACGCAATCCGAATGAAAAATGGCATTATACTCTTTGCATAATTCTCCAACAGCTTCAATATCCAGTATATTTCCTATTTCATTATTGGCATGCATTAAAGAAACCAGGCAGCGCTCCTCCTGTGCAGCTAACTGGCTTTCAAGATCTTCAAGGTCGATATGGCCTTCACGTGTTAACTGAACAAAACTTAATGTAATATCATTATTACAGGCTTGATTTTCTACTGTATGTAAAACGGCATGATGTTCAATGGATGATGAAATGATATGTTTACAATTCAGATCTCGTATAGCAGAACAAATAGCCATGTTATTACTTTCTGTTCCACCGCTGGTAAAAAATATTTCGCCGGGATTTGCATTTAAAATTTTAGCCACGGACTTACGGGCATTTTCAACAGCCAGGCGGCTTTCGCGACCATAAGAATAAATGGATGAAGGATTGCCATAATGAGTGGTTAAGTAAGGAATCATTGCATCCAACACCTCTTTGTCAAGAGCTGTGGTGGCAGCATTGTCAAAATAAATACGATCCATCTCGGTATTCTTTTATGTTGATTTAAAGGATTCAACAACCATTTTCAAAAAAGTTGCGCAAAGATAATCATTCCCAGCCTCCCTTATCAGTTATACAGGATCAAAGTGAAAATGTGCCATTTTCAATTGTTGTAAAATTGCGATTAAAATGCTGGTCACATAAATTCTCTGATGTCCTGCATCAGGCGCATGGCAATATTATTTGCGGTTGTTTCATAACTGCTTTCTGCATAAATACGGATAATAGGTTCCGTATTTGAGGTGCGAAGATGCACCCAGTCATTATCGAATTCTATTTTTAATCCATCTTCACTATTCGTTGGATGATTTTTGTATTTCTGTTTTATTTTTTCAAAGATTTCATCTACGTTTACGCTGTTCTCTAATTCAATCTTATTCTTGGAAATAGTGTACTCAGGGTAATGACTGCGTAAGGATTTCAAACCCTTTTTATTATTGGCCAGGTGGCTAAGCAATAAAGCTATACCGATCAGTGCATCCCGGCCGTAATGGAAATCAGGTACAATGATGCCGCCGTTTCCCTCACCACCAATAACGGCATTGACCTCTTTCATCTTTTTAACCACGTTTACCTCGCCCACAGCAGATGGAAAATATTGACCACCACGCTTCAACGTTAGTTCCTTGAGCGCTTTGGTACTGCTCATATTACTAACGGTGTTGCCTGTTCTTTTTCCAAGTACATAATCTGCTACAGCTACCAGCGTGTATTCTTCGCCAAATAATGTTCCATCTTCATTCACAAAACAAAGACGATCAACATCCGGGTCAACAGCAATTCCCAGGTCTGCTTTTCGTGAAATTACTTCTGCACTTAAGGCGGTTAAATGCTGCGGCAGTGGCTCCGGGTTATGTGCAAAACGACCATTTACTTCTTCATTCAATACGGTAATATGCTCTACTCCAAGTGCTCTCAATAAAGCCGGCACATAAGTAGCACCTGTTGAATTGATGCCATCAACTACAATTTTAAAATTCCGGTTTAATATGGCCGCTTTATCAACAAGGTGAAATGCCAAAACAGCATCGATATGTTTTTGTAAATAGGTATCATCGCGGCGTATAGTACCCAGCAAATCCACACTGGCAAAATGAAAAGTTTCTTTATCTGCTATTTCCAAAATTTGCTTACCGGCTTCCGCGCTGATAAATTCACCATCGCTATTCAATAATTTTAACGCATTCCATTCTTTTGGGTTATGGCTTGCAGTAAAAATAATACCGCCATCTGCCTTTTCCATTGTAACAGCCAACTCCACGGTAGGTGTTGTCGTTAACCCTAAATCTATTACATGAATACCACATGCAATTAAAGTATTCATAGCCAAATTGCTGACCATTTCGCCGCTGATCCTTCCATCGCGACCAACAACAACGGTGAGAACTTTTGATTTATCGTGCCGGTTATTCAGTAATAAACTTCCATATGCAGAAGTAAACTTTACAACATCCAAAGGCGTCAGATTCATCCCTGTTGCTCCGCCTATGGTTCCCCGTATACCGGAGATACTCTTTATCAATGCCACAAATAATAAATTTAAGGTGGCAAAAATACGGTTTTCATGACTAAGGATAATGCATTAATGCTTGAACACTAATTTTGTTCAGGAAAACGATGGAGTTACATTTGCCAAAAAAATTATAATGCCCCAAAAGGCCTGGTATCAAGACTGGTTCAATTCACCATATTACCACAAATTGTATTTTGAACGCGATTCAAAAGAAGCGGCAAACTTTATCAAACGACTGTTAAAAAAACTGGAACCCAAGCCAGGCAGCAGTATGCTTGATATTGCCTGTGGAAAAGGAAGACATAGTGTTATACTTTCTGAATCAGGTTATCCCGTTACCGGAATAGATATCAGCGTAGAAAACATTGAATTTGCCAGTCAATTTGAAAATCCTTCCCTGGAATTTTACCAGCATGATATGCGGCTGCCTTTCAGAATTAATTATTTTAATTATGTTTTTAATTTTTTTACAAGTTTCGGATATTTTAATACCCGCCGGGAACACGATGATACGATACGCACTATTGCAGGTTGCTTGAAAGAAAAAGGTATCCTGGTGATTGATTATCTCAATGTTCATTATGCTGAAGAGAACATTATTCATAATGAAGAAAAGAAAATTGGAGAAACTTCCTTCACCCTATTAAGATGGCATGACGATGACCATTTTTATAAAAAGATTATTATCGATGATGTAAACCTGACTGACCAGCTCGTATTTACTGAAAAAGTTGCCAAATTCACCATTGGTGATTTTACAGACATGCTTTCCTACCAGGGATTGCAGGTACAAGAGGTGTTTGGCGATTATTACCTGAATAAATATGACCTGAATAAAACTCCCAGAATGATTTTGATTGCCAGCAAAGTGAAAATATGATTTTTGATATTTGGGAAGCTGTTTTTTTCAGGCGTTTAATTTTTGGAGTTTAAAGGTCTTTAAATCAAATCTGTTTATAGGAAACAATAGATGCGGATTCCGAAATATTAATCATGGTAACCGACGTCTTTCTTCTTATTATTTTTCAACATCCATTTAGCAGTTTCGTAGTAAGCAATGGTTTTTTTGGCCATTAACGCTTTCAGGCTATCCTGCTGGTGGAGTGTGAGGTTAAGTTTATTGCTTTTAACAGGAAATAACTGTTCGCTTTTGAAATTGATATTCTGCGTATAAAAATAATCATCGGTTACCATGCCGATTTTTCCTTCATCATGACTGATGATGAAGGCAAAATTATTTTCCTTACCCGGCATTAAGAGGTTTCGACCTAATGTCGTATTAATATATGGTTGATGAAGCATAGATGCAACGGTGGGTAAAACATCAACCTGGGAAACGGTTTCTTTTCTTAATGCTGGTTTCAGCAGGTGTGGCGCATAAAATAATAATGGGACATGCATATCCGTTAGTCGCTGTTCTGTCCAAACTTTCGGATAAACTTTAAGGGCATTACCGGAAACGCCATGATCACCCACAAATACAAATATGGTATTGGCAAAATATTTTTCTTTTTCCGCTTTTTCCATAAATTTTTTAAAACAATAGTCTGTATAACGGAATGCATTAAATTCCTGCACTGATTCGAAGCCGTACAATTCCAATGTATCTTCATTTACCTGTAACATTTCGAAATCTTGATCTTCTTCCGGAATTGTAAAAGGCCGGTGATTATTGGCCGTTTGAATGATGGCAAAAAAAGGTTTCTCCTGCCGGCTGAAATGTTCATTTGCCTCTAAAAAAAGGTTTTTGTCGCTAATGCCCCACACATTCATAGGCACCGACTTCAGGCTGCCTTCCGTAAACATTTGCAGGCTGTCAATATTTTTCAAAAGGCCCACAAAATTGTTGAAGCCAGGACTTCCCCCTAAAAAATAAAACTTGTTATAACCTTCAAAATTATTAATGATAGTATGTTGCTCCTGCGATTCAGGTACTCGGGTTGAAAATTTAGATAACTGCACATCAGGTATCCCGGTAAGCGTAGCAAATAAACCACGTGCTGTAGAAAAATGTGGGGTAAAACTTTTTTCAAAAAAAATGCCTTTCTTAGTTAATTGATCGAAATAAGGAGTTGTATTCAATGGATTTCCACTCATTGAACTCTTGTACATGCTAAATGATTCGCACAGTACCAATACGATATTAGGATGGCTTTCCAATGAACTGCTGCCCGGTAAGATCTCCCTTTTGTATCCGAATGTTTTTGTGGGAGGCAACTGTAACATTTTTTTCATTTCCTCAAAATGGCTCCTTGCGGTTGATTCGTTATAAAGTGGTTTCCGGAATTTTAATGTGGTAAAAAAATTTTGTAAGGGATTTAAGGCGAGGTATGATTTAAAATTATCCTGGAACATGAAAGCCTTATTCCAACTCAAAGGTGTCCTCGATAAGTTACCATAAACGAACAATCCCAATAATAACGCACCTGCAATAAACCATCTGCGACGGTAAGGAATACCAAGTCCGTCGGTTTTGCTGGTAACGTATATATGGCTACGCCGGTAAAGCCACATAATAAATATTACGGTTATAACCAGCGCTATCAGCAACCAAAAAATGGGATATGATTGCCATAACATGGAGAGAGATATTTGCGCATCTTCAACAAAATTGAGCGCACTGGCATTCAACCGGGTTCGGTTATAGGCAAAATTGCCAAAATCTGCTCCAAAGAAAAAGAAAATGAAAAAAGTCATGACAGCTAAATACCAGGTCCATAATCTTTTATTCAGTTCAGAATAAAAAGGAGAAAGATGTGGTAAAAGGCTGGCCAGGATGATGGGTAATAAAACAATAGAAATCCACTTCATATCATACCTCAAACCCAGGATAAAAGATGGGATCGTATCCGCGAAACCCAGGTCATCAGGTTTAAATGAAAGAAAGGCAGCAACTCTGAAAAATGTAAAAATGCCTATAAAAATAAGGAACAGGTTTACCACCCATATTATGGTTTTCGGTATTTTATATCTGATCAGCATGAATAAACAAAACAGTTAGTTTTTAAAAATGGAAATACAGCAGGCCTGCATGGATAAAAAAGCAGATGAAATGTAACTGAAAATCAACCGGCAAAGAAACAAATAACTATGCAAAAAATATCATAACTCTTCTAATTCCATTACATTGATGCTTTACCGCTATTTTTGCATCCAATCAAATAGGTTTTGTTTTCCCTATTATGTGGCAAACTATAGATTCTGCAGACAGGTGGTTATTTAAAAAGATCAACAGCGGCTTTACAAACGATGGGTTTGATTATATAATGCCCTATTTACGAAATTCCAATTACTGGATTCCCCTTTATCTTTTTTTATTTCTCTTTATCGTTATAAATTTTCGGGCAAAGGGTTGGTGGTGGTGTTTATTCTTTCTTTGTTTAGTTAGCCTCACAGATATAATAAGCAGTCGTTTTTTTAAAGAATTTTTTGAAAGAACCAGGCCTTGTAATGAAATGGCATTAATGGACCAGGTCCGGTTACTGGTGCCTTGTTCCGGTAGTTATAGTTTTACATCATCTCATGCCACAAATCATTTTGGAATGGCGGCTTTTTTCTTTTTTACTTTTCGTCATTTTCTGAAATATTGGGCATGGATACCTTTTGTTTGGGCATTTTTAGTAGTGTATGCGCAAATCTATGTGGGCATTCATTACCCATTGGATATTATTGGAGGAGCAGGTTTAGGAATAGCCTTAGCATGGATGGTGGCTTCGTTTTTTAATAAGCGGTTTGGATTAATTAACTTCGATAATCAACAAGTTGCCTGATGGAGATCTTTATTTTGATCGGTTTAATTTTATTGAATGGTGTTTTCTCAATGTCCGAAATAGCCCTGGTTTCAGCCCGCAAAGCAAGGCTGGAAGCCCAGGCTAATAAAGGAAATAAAAAAGCCAGGGAAGCACTTAATTTAGCCAATCATCCTGACAAATTTCTTTCAACAGTACAAATCGGTATTACGCTTATTGGAATTTTGACCGGTATTTTTTCCGGCAGAAACATGCAGGATGATATGGAGGTTATATTTAACCAATGGGCTGTAACCGCGCCTTACAGCCAAACTATGGCTACGGTTACACTGTTAATTATCATAACTTATTTCACACTGATTTTTGGAGAATTAGTACCTAAACGCCTGGGGCTCTCCCGCCCGGAAACGATAGCCAAATTCATGGCACAGCCTATGAGTATTTTGAGCATGGTCACTTATCCATTTATATGGCTCTTATCAAAAAGCACTGCTCTTATTTCAAAACTATTCAATATTAAAGCAGATAATACAGCTGTTACTGAAGAAGAAATAAAGGCCATCATCAGTGAAGGCACCGAACATGGAACAATCGAAGAAGCCGAACAGGAAATTATTGAACGTATATTTCATTTGAGCGATCGCAACATTACATCCATCATGACGCATCGCAGTGATATTATCTGGTTTGAATTAAATGACAATGAGGAAAAGATTAAAGAAAAAATTGTGAGCGAACCGCATTCCATATACCCGATATGCGATGGTGATATTGATGAAGTGAAAGGGGTTGTTTCCATCAAAGATTTGTATGTATCCAACGATCTCACTTTATTCAAAAACCTGATGAGCCCTGCCCTATTTGTTCCCGAAAACAATTCAGCTTACCAGGTGCTCGAGAAATTTAAAGAATCGAAAGTGCATTGTTGTTTTATTGTGGATGAATATGGGAGCCTGCAGGGAATGATTACGCTGAATGATATACTGGAAGCTATTGTTGGTGATATACCTCAGCCCGATTTTTTGGATTATGCCATCACGGAACGTGAAGATGGCAGTTACCTGGTTGATGCGCAATTACCTTTTTACGACTTTCTGACCAAGTTTGAAAAAACAGAATGGATGAATGAGGGTGAACGCGAATTTGATACCATGGCCGGTTTTATTTTACATGAACTGGAACGCATTCCAAAAACCGGCGATAAACTGGAATGGAAAGGTTTCGAATTTGAGATCCTCGATATGGATGGCCACCGTATAGATAAACTATTGGTTAAAGCCAGTGAAGAGATCAAAGATAATATGGATGAATGAGAGAGCAATTTGAAAATTTGACAATGAGACAATTTGAAAATGAGAGGGAATAATTCTAAGTGAAAATGAAAAATCAAACTTTTCCCATTAAGAAACTTTTGACTTTTAAATTTTAACTTTTAACTTTCATATAAAAAAAATCTAAAATCAGAATTTAAAATTCGCCACCTTATCCGGGTAATTAAGCTTGATGCTTTTCCGTTTCCCATCTACAATTACATGCATAATATTAATCTGGTGTTCATTTAAATCATGTAAAATGGAATTCTTTATACTTAGTTTTTTAATGTCTTCGATTCGCTCCACTTCCAAAAAACAATATACGGCCTCCGAATCATGTTCAAAACCCAGGTAATTCAATTCAATTGCACGATCATCCACGATCATCATTAAATGATTTTTAAAATAATCCTTAATCAGTTTATCCATTGCAACCCTGTTGGGGTTAACCAGGTCCACTTTGGTATTATAAGCATCACCCAGAACCTTTTCAAAATCATCCGTGAACAATCGGGCACTCACTTCGAACACCTTATCTTTTTTATTATAATTGATCTCGGTCACCGCCATATAAAACGGGTGTGAAACTATACCGGATCTTTCATCTGTATAGGTAATCGCCAATAAAGGAATCATACCGATTGAGATCAGTAACCATTTATAAAAAGATGAGGCCGTTAACATTAATTTATTTTTTGTTTACAAAAGTCTGTATTATTTTCAACTCTTTCGGTAGCAAATAGTTAAATATAACCAATTAAACATTCTTTAAGGAACTGGTTTTGGCATGCAGGATTTTAAATTCTATTTAGGTTTGGGCTGGGAACATATCATGAGTTGGGACGCCCTTGACCATCTTTTATTTATTGCTGTACTCACAGCCCTTTACTTGTTTAAAGACTGGAAACAATTACTGATCCTGGTCACAGCCTTCACTATTGGTCATTCTTTAACACTGGCACTGAGTGTGCTCGATGTTATAAAGGTTGACAGCGTATGGGTTGAGTTCCTGATTCCATGCACCATTTTTCTCACCGCCATTTATAACCTCTTTCATACCAAATTCACCATCCGGTCAGTACGTGTCAATTACTTACTGGCACTATTTTTTGGGTTAATCCATGGTTTGGGGTTTGCCAATATTATTCGCTTTTCACTGGCTGAGGGTCAAAGCCTGGCAACCGGTTTATTGGGTTTTAATATTGGCCTTGAACTGGGACAGTTGGTTGTGGTAGCCATCCTGTTAATCGTCAGTCATATAATAGTCAATATATTTAAAGCCAGCCGGCGGGATTGGGTCATTTTTCTTTCAGCTGCTGTCTTTAGCCTGGCTTTAAAAATGGCCTTAGAAAGAATACCAGCATAAATATTTATAAACTTTTCAATTTTTCATTCGCGTATTTTATCACCCTTTAAAAAGAAAAAATCCATAAAATGAAGACAGTCTTATCTTTTTTAATGGCGGTCGCAGCAATGGTATTTACCATTTCGGCGCAAAACACGCAGAACAATCCAGGTTCAAATCATGCCAATAAATTTGAACAACTGGGTACTATTCTGCCCACGCCAAATTCTTATCGTACCGCATCCGGCGCTCCCGGACCTGAATACTGGCAACAGCGCTGCGATTATGATATCAAAGCAGAGCTTGATGAACAAAAGCTATTGTTAACCGGTAGTGAAACGCTCACTTATTACAACAACTCGCCCAACACACTTACATTTTTGTGGCTGCAATTAGACGAGAATGAACACAGCACAGTGAACAACGCCAATTACCAAACCAGCAATCCCATGCCACGCCAGTCATCTGACAAGCAGTTGGAAAAGATGCTGGAAGAAGGCGATAACGGTTACGGCTTTAATATTTTAAAGATCACCGACGCTGTCAATAAACCCTTAGTGCATACCATTAACAAGACTATGATGCGGGTTGAATTACCAACCCCATTAAAACCCGGTCAGAAATTTGTTTTTAACATCAACTGGAATTATAAAATACCCGATCGTATTAATATGGGCGGCCGCGGCGGATATGAATTTTTTCCTGAAGATGGTAACCATTTGTTTACCATGGCGCAGTGGTACCCACGGTTATGTGTATACGATGATGTGAATGGCTGGCAGAACAAACAGTTTACCGGCCGTGGTGAATTTGCCCTGACCTTCGGCAATTTCAAAGTTCAGATGACGGTACCTGCCGATCACGTGGTAGGGTCGACCGGTGAATGTTTAAACTACGCCGCTAACCTGACACCTGTTCAAAAAACACGCTGGCAAAAAGCACAAACAGCCAAAGAGCCCATAGAAATTGTAACGCTTGAAGAAGCAAAAGCCGCGGAAAAAAAGAAATCCACCCAAAAGAAAACATGGATCTATAAAGCCGATAATGTGCGTGACTTTGCCTGGACCAGCAGCCGTAAATATGTTTGGGATGCCATGCCTACGATGGTTGAAGGCAAAAAAGTAATGTGTATGAGTTTTTATGGTAAAGAAGCCTATGGCCTTTACCGTCCTTTTTCTACCAAAGTGATTGCACACACATTGAAATCATATTCAAAGTTCACTATACCCTACCCATACCCGGTAGCACAAAGTGTGGAAGCGGCAAGCGGTATGGAATACCCGATGATCTGTTTCAACTTCGGACGTACGGAAGCCGATGGATCTTACAGTGAAGCAACCAAGAACGGCATGATCGGTGTTATCATTCACGAAGTGGGACATAATTATTTCCCTATGATCATTAACAGTGATGAACGCCAATGGACCTGGATGGATGAAGGGTTGAATACTTTCCTGGAATATTTGACTGAAGAATTATGGGATAATAAATTTCCCAGTCGCCGCGGACCAGCGCATACCATTGTAGATTATATGAAACTTCCGAAGGACCAGTTAGAGCCGATCATGACCAATTCAGAAAACATCATTGGTTTTGGACCTAATGCTTATTCAAAACCCGCAACCGGTTTAAATATTTTACGGGAGACGATTATGGGTCGTGAGTTATTTGATTATGCCTTTAAAGAATATGCACGCCGCTGGGCATTTAAACATCCAACACCCGCAGACTTTTTCAGAACGATGGAAGATGCCAGCGCCGAAGACCTGGACTGGTTCTGGAGAGGTTGGTTTTACAGTACCGATGTAACGGATATTTCCATAGATAGTGTGATTTATGCACAGGCTGATATGGATGTCACTATTCCTGAACCAGGCATCGTAAAAAGAAATCTGCCCAAACCCATCTTAAATGATTTTGAAGACATTTCAAAGATCCGCAACCGCACCGATCCCGGTATCGAGTTCGAAGTGGAAAAGGATAAAGACCTGCAGGATTTTTATTACCGCTATGCCCGGGGACAGGAATCTTATGACAGCAACGCATATGATGTTCCACGTACCGTGAATGTTGAAAAACTGGAAGGTGCCGATAGAGCAACTTATGCCAGCAAGCATTTGTACGAGATCACTTTTAGCAACCAGGGTGGATTGGTAATGCCGATCATTGTTGAATGGACCTTTAAAGATGGCAGCAAAGAAATTGACCGCATACCCGCTCAGGTTTGGCGCCACAACGAGAACAAGGTGATCAAAACTTTTTTGAAAGACAGGGAAGTTGCCAGCATCCAGCTCGATCCCCTCCGGGAAACCGCTGATATAAACCTTGACAACAATAGCTGGGGCACCATACCGGCACCTACCCGTTTCCAGTTATTCAAGCAAAAGCAAAGTGCGGCCCGTGGACAATCAGAAGGCATTAACCCGATGCAAAAATCAAATGAAAAGAAAGGATTTTAATATTTAATTAATTTTTATTTTTTTAAATGCCACGAAAATCGTGGCATTTTTTTTGGCTAACAGCCTAACACATGCGAAAATAAAAATGGGTTGAAATTATATATTGATTATTTTCCCAGCTTTTAGATCAATGAGCAACTGTTGTTGCCACGCTCGGTTCAGGGTTCTGTTTACATAGCGGCAGAGGAACAAACTTTTATTTGTAGGGCAACTACAGCTTCATAATAATCCGGGATTAAGGTGTATAACTGTTGCAATTAAAACTGGTGATACAAGGCAAGTTTGTATTTGCGCTACTTTTCAGAATCCGCGGTTTTTTTACTAACTCATGGAAAAAGAATTAGTTGGAAATATTGTGAACCCAAAATGAGTAGCGTATATTAGCGTTAATACACACGTTGGCAGTAATGCGAAAACTCTATAACAATTCACTTTCATGGCAAATCAATCCCCCATTTTTATTAAAACGAAAACAAGTTTATTTTTTTTGGTATTGAGTATAATAGTATTTACGTTTTGGTTTTTAAGCAGAATAATAAATGTTTACCATTTTCCTTTTGTTGGTGCGATTTTCGAGCTTCTTTGGTTACCAGTAATTGCCTTGACATTAATTTTGCCCATTTTATCATTAATACAGTGGAGAAAAGAGAAATTTAATTTTAGATCTTTCAACTTATATTCAATTATTATTATCATTTTGATAATTCTCCTGACAATATTCGAAGTATAAAAATTCTTGTCACCGGAGACTTTATTTCTGTTCCGACAAAAATTATTTTGTAGGAAGGAGCAAATAAATAAGCGCTTCGAGGAGAAAGCCGGGTGGAAGTTTGAGCAGTAGATTATGTAGGCTGCAGCTATACTTTGCACGACAACTTTAAAGATGGGTTAGCTGTTTTCGAATAATATACAGAAGATTATTCGATAACAAACAAGAGCGAAAAATAGCATCCGTGAAATGCACTACTGCCAACATATAAGGCTTAAACGAAGCTTTGCGCCGGCAGTTTCTCGGCATTAAAATATTTTGTGGCGCAAAGGTTTGATGTAAGCCTTTGTTGAATGAAGCTTTAGCGGTGTGTTAGTTATTATGGGGT
>MWWA01000102.1_pt1 | contig 27016 bp, 23 predicted proteins | sample 1047341 | NCBI WGS metagenome assembly MWWA01 (sample SAMN06349978, study PRJNA376086) | soil metagenome | isolation source: MS5-1 sample Antarctic (ecotone) soil | place: Antarctica | collected 2015-01-13
GATTAATAGAGGGGAGAATAGAAATCAATCCACCTACTACAAACTAGTTAGAAACGAATATACGCATATATATATTCTCATGCCTGTCTTCTTTCGAAAAACCAAGATCAGAACAAAGTTTTTTCCGGTAAATATCGCCATCAATCACTTCAACTCGAATGCCATTACTCTCCAGTAATTTTTTTACACCGTTAGCGATTGTCGACTTGCCTGATCCTGACAAACCTGTTAGCTGAATGAATAGCATGGTCTTAATTATTCCTGATAAAAATACTGTTTCTAAAATGGAATCAGTAACTAATGGCAGTGAATTATTCTTTGAGATTTTGACTAAATAATCTGTTTTTGCTTAAAAGGTGTAAGGTGCATGATAAAGCCACACCAAACAATCTCACCAATTTCTTGCAATGACAAAGTATTCTAAGCATGATATTCCAATATTAATTCCCATGGTTGAAATCTTTGATAAGATTAGCTTCATGGGAAAACTAATTTCAGCGTACAATTACATTGTTGTTGGACAAGTTTGTATTGATAAAAACTATCGCGGACAAGGAATTCTAAATAATGCCTATGATGCATATAGAAAATATTTTTTAGAGAAATATGATTTTGCCATTACAGAGATTTCAACAAGCAATACCCGGTCATTAAATGCGCATAAAAAAATTGGGTTCAAAGAAATTTACCGGTATACTGATTTCAATGATATCGAATGGAGTGTTGTTTTATGGAATTGGAATTGAATTTAGGAATACAATTTACTGCCGCAACATGGTTATTTCTTTATACCTTAAAAATTCAATTCTCCTTTTCAAACAAATTCCAATTTTTCTCAAATTCTTTTTTGGAAATATCTATTGTATAAAAATGAAGTCTAAAATCTTCAATGACAAGGTTATTGTCAGTCCAATAACCATAATTCTTTTTCCATGGCATTATCATTATGGGTTTATCTAAATTGTTCAACCCTATTTCTCTGCTGGGATAATAACTGTCAGCCTCAAATTCAATTAACCAGGACGAGACTTTATCAATTTTACTTTCAAAATCCGGGTTTGCGATAGGAATATCTGTCGTCATAATGGGGTTGGATATTATTTGACCTATATTTTCAGGTGTTTTTTGACCGCCAGATTTGGTGCATGTAATTTTTATATATGAATTGCTCATAAGTTTTTGTGCAATGATGAAATACGTTTTAGCTAAAGTACGCCACCTGGTATTGGAAAAATAATATTACTTACAATTTTATATATCAGGCAGCAATACAGACCAAATGGAGAAAACGAAAATGAAAGATGAAATAGAAGGTTTAGCACATAAACCACAAAAGAAAAAGACCTCATAAGTGATAAACTCGTAAGGTCTTTTTTTTATGGTGTGATCCCGCTGGGACTCGAACCCAGGGCCCATACATTAAAAGTGTATTGCTCTACCAACTGAGCTACGGAATCATCCTTTGTTTTTAAAAGGAGTGCAAAAATAAGGTTGCTGGTTTTATATGCCAAAACTTTTTCTAACTTTTTGTCATTAACCGGTTTATATACAAAAAGCCAACCCTTTATGACAATTGCAAATGCCGTACCCAGCCTTATTCTCCATTATGTGGAATGGCTGTTTTTAATTCCATAATCTCAACAAAAAATATAAAAACTCATGTTACCATAGTGATAATTCAATTACCTGATTCTGTATCCTAATAACTCCCAACTAATCAACCAAACAACTTAACTCACCAGGCAACCAAACACAAACTTTCTCAATTAAATACTGCCGGCCTGTTTTTTTTATTTTAGGTTTGCGTTTTTAATGATTATACATGTCTTCATTCTTTAAAGATAAAGTGGTTTTGGTAACCGGGGGAAGCGATGGAATTGGCAAAGCCCTGGTTGAAAACCTGTTGGCAATGGGTTCCTCTGTAGCTACATGTGGACGAAATCATGATAAATTGTACCAACTGCAGGCGAATTATCCCTCGCACCCTCTTCATACAGTGGTCACAGATGTAAGTAATGAACCTGAATGCCGGAATTTGATTGAAAGCACCCTTGATGTATTTGGTGGTATTGATATACTCATAAACAATGCAGGTATCAGTATGCGGGCAGAATTAAAAGATGCTGACCTTGATGTTTTTCGTCAGTTGATGGACATTAATTTTTTCGGCAGCCTTTATTGTACCAGTTATGCATTAAAATCAATTACTGAAAGAAAAGGCACTATTGTAGGTGTATCCTCCATTGCCGGATACCGCGGATTGCCGGGTCGCAGTGGATATTCCGCATCTAAATATGCCCTTCAGGGATGGCTGGAGGCATTACGCACGGAATTATTAGAATCCGGGGTTCATGTGATGTGGGTTTGCCCGGGATATACAACATCCAATATTCGGAATGCAGCCCTTACAGAAAAAGGGGAACCACAGGGTAACAGCCCGTTGGAAGAAGAAAAGTTATCAAGCGCAGATGATACTGCCCGCAAAATTTTACGGGCTATTGAAAAAAGAAAACGAACCCTGGTAATGACCATGCAGGGAAAACAAACTGTTTTTTTAAATAAATTTTTTCCTAATCTGGCCGACAAACTTGTGCGCAGGTTTTTTTATAAAAATGACAAGCTGATAAAATAAATAATCCAGGATGGTTAATGCGTATTAATGACATCCTCCATTTATTAAATCTTTAGGCATAGATTTGATGCAATGAGTAAAATTCATATCGCTGCTAAATTATTTTCTTTCAACTAAAACAAATCCAGGCCCGCTAACAAGAATTTCCATATGCCGTTACTCACACTTACATCCGACTTTGGAAACCAGGACTACCTGGTTAGTGCGGTTAAAGCGCAACTGCTGAAAATAAATAATGATTTCCGGATCATTGATATTTCCCATAACATTGCTCCTTTCAATTATCCGCATGCAGCTTATGTATGTCGGAGTGCCATGCGATATTTTCCACCGCATAGTTATCACCTGATCCTTGTAAATCTTTTTGAAAAAAAACCGGAACAAATTTTATTGGCCTTTCATGATGATCAATACCTGCTGTGCGCTGATAATGGCTTGCTATCCATGATCCTTCATCAAAAACCGGAAATGATGATCGGCATTCCCCTTGAAAAAGAGGCTGCTAAACATACAATGTATTGTGTAGAAGTTATGGGTAAGGCAATCGATCGTTTTGTAAATGGAGAAGCTATTGAAAAAATTGGAAACCCCGACGCGGTTTATATGGAAAAAAATCCCTTCAGACCAGTACTGAATGACGATTGGATGGAAGGGCAGATCATTTTTATCGATAATTTCGAAAATGTAATTATAAATATTACCCGTGAGCAATTTGAATTACAACGACGCGGCCGTTCTTTCAAAATAGTTTTCAAAAGAGATGAAATCATTGACCGTATCAGTGAATCATATGCAGATGTGCCCGCTGGTGAAAAACTTGTTTTGTTTAATAGTGCAGATTATATGGAGTTAGCTATTAATAAAGGTAATGCTGCCGGGTTGTTTGGCTTGCAGGGTTTTAATGAAAAGAACCAGCAGGTTTCATCTATCATGCAAAGCAGGCTGTATTATCAAACGATCAAGGTTTTTTTCGAGTAGAATCTTGAGGAATTGGGATATTAGGAATTAAGAATTGGAGTGAATACCAATCATTCAACTACTATTCAAAAATAGTTCAACAATAGTTCAACTACCATTAAACCTTTAACCTCTTTAACCTTTAAATAAAATTCCCAGATCTGGAATTTCACTTCGATCTTGTACTTTTAAATTTTGACTTTTAAATTTTAATTTAATCAATGTCCATTATTCGTATCGTAAAAATGACCTTTGCACCTGAACACCTGGATAAGTTCATGTCCATTTTTGCGGAAAGACAATCTACCATTAAAAAATACAATGGCTGCCGGCACCTGGAACTTTGGCAGGATGAAAAAAATCCATTTATATGTTTTACCTATAGCATCTGGGATGATGAACATCATTTAAACGCTTATCGCTTCTCTCCTTTCTTTAAAGAAACCTGGACGCTGACTAAAGCGCTTTTTACAGAAAAAGCCGACGCCTGGACCACTAAAAAAATAGAAGTATAATGGTGACTAGTGATATTTAAACGGCAAAATATCAGTCATATATTGGCGTTTGGTGTATAACCGGTTTAGAAGTAAATCCTAAATTGTGCCTAATAGATCAGAAATATAAGCCTGCTTCCCTATTTTTGCGAACCTCTCCTTCAAACTGAGGGGATCGCTCAAAATTAACCCTTTATGAATTTTAGAAAAGTAAACAACATTACCGGATGGGTAATCCTGGTAATTGCGTCTTTGGTGTACTTTTTAACCCGCGAGGCAACAGCCAGCTTTTGGGATACCGGAGAATTTATTTCATCTGCCTATAAAGTGATGAACCCCCACCCGCCCGGAGCCCCTTTTTTTACTTTATTGGGCAGGACATTTGTCATTTTTTTTGGAAATAGCCCCGATACGGCTGCCCGTGCGGTTAACCTGATGAGTGCGCTGGCCAGCGGTTTTACCATTTTGTTTCTTTTCTGGACCATTACCCATTTTGCCCGTAAAATGTATGTTAGTGTGGGTGAAGAATTAAACACACAACAATTATTTACCGTAATGGGAGCAGGCGTCATCGGTGCCCTTGCTTACACTTTCAGTGATTCATTCTGGTACAGTGCTGTTGAAGGTGAAGTGTATGCCCTTTCATCATTTTTTACAGCGCTTGTATTTTGGGCCATGTTGAAATGGGAGCATGCTGATGAAAGAGCCGGTAATAATATGGTTGACCGCAACCGGGCAGACCGGTGGATTGTTTTTATCTTTTTCATGATGGGATTATCAATTGGTGTTCACTTATTGAACCTTTTGACAATTCCTGCCATTGTAATGATCTATTATTTTAGAAGATATGCCTACACCAACAAAGGAGCCATATACGCTTTTATCATTGGTTGCATCCTTACTGGAGTAGTGCAGGTGGCCGTAATTCAATGGTCAGTAAAATGGGCTGGTAAATTTGATATTTTCTTTGTAAATAATTTTAACCTTCCTTTCTTTTCAGGTTTCATCATATTTTTTATTCTCCTGGCGGGATTAATTTTCTGGGGATTAAAAATTGCCCGTAGCAAAGGTTTGTATTTCTTAAGATTGGGTTTATGGTCTGTTATATTTTTAATGATCGGCTATTCAACTTATGTAACATCACTGATTCGTGCCAATGCAGACCCTGGTATTGATATGAATAATGTTGACAATCCTATGAGCCTTGTTTATTGGCTAAGCCGTGAACAATATGGAAGTGCGCCATTGGTTTACGGGCCGCATTTTATGGCTGATTATAAGATTAACCCCGCCACGAATTATATTGAATTTGATGAAGGTGATATGCGCTATGTAAAAGGCCAGGATAAATATATACCCATTGGTCGCCAGCAGGAGCCAAAATTCCAAAGCGAGGATATGCAATTATTCCCCCGGGTATGGGATCGCAGCAACGACCAGTTTCATGTTGATTTTTATGCCGACTGGCTGAACCTGGGAGAATACCAGGATGCACAGGGCCAGCGTAAATATGAAGATCCAAGTTTTGGTGATAATTTAAATTGGTTTATCACTTACCAGAATGGTCATATGTACTGGCGGTATTTTATGTGGAATTTCGCCGGTCGCCAGAATGATATCCAGGGTTTTGGTAACAAAAGGGATGGAAACTGGATCTCCGGGTTTTCGTTTATAGATGACCGTAGGTTGGGTGATCAGTCAAGATTGCCAGACAGTATCAGAGACAATAACGCCAATAATAAATTATTTCTTTTACCATTTATACTCGGAATTCTTGGATGCATTTATCAGTTTTTCAGAAACCGCAAAGACTGGATCGTAAGTTTCCTGCTTTTTTTCTTTACCGGACTGGCTGTTGTTATTTACCTGAATCAGCCCGGCAACCAGCCGCGTGAACGGGATTATGCTTATGTTGGCTCTTTCTATGCTTTTGCCATCTGGATAGGTTTAGCGGTCATAGCTATTTCGCAACTGGCAAGGAGTTTACAAGACAAGCTTACTTTTAAGAATACTTTATTGTATGGTTCCATCGCCACATTTGTAATCGGTTTATTGAGCAATACAACTTCTACTTTTGGTGATGCAATGATCAGCAGCTTAATGATGACCGCCTTATTCGGTATCATCTCCGCCATTGCAGTTTTTGTTGCCCGCGGACTTTCATCTTCCGGAAAAAATGCCATGGCAACTAGCCTTGTTGCATTTATTATTTGCCTTATCTCGCCCATATTAATGGCACAGCAAAATTGGAATGATCATGATAGAAGCCAAAAAACATTGGCCAGGGATATTGCAATTGATTACCTGGAAAGTTGTGCGCCGAATGCCATCGTTTTCACTTTTGGTGATAATGATACGTACCCGCTATGGTATGCCCAGGAAGTTGAAGGAGTTCGTAAAGACATACGCCTTATAAATAACAGTCTGCTTGGAATTGATTGGTATATTAACCAGTTGCGGTATAAATTAAATGAAAGTCCGCCCATTGATGTTATATGGACACCGGAACAAATACAGGGGCATAACCGGGAATACCTGCGTTACCAGCCGGCCGGATCTAAAGAGCGTTTTTATGACCTTTATGATGTAATGAAAAATGTTTTGGGCCAGGGAGAAAATGTAACAAGCTTCCCGGTTAAACGGTTTAAAGTTCCGGTTGATGCAGAACTTGTAAGAAAAAATGGAACACTGAGTACCACAGATTCTATTTTACCGGAATTATTATTCGAAATACCAGAAAATAAAAATGACCTGACCAAGAACGATTTGATGGTATTGAACATCATTGCCTCAAATGCATGGAAACGACCTATATATTTCACCTCTCCCTATGGCGATTTAGGTTTTGGACAATACTTGCGTAAAGATGGTATTGCTTACAGACTGGTGCCTGCGCAAATGAGTTATCCGCAGCAAAACTGGGTGGTTGAAAATACACTTCGCCAGGTTGGAATGGGAGGAACTTCAGTCAGGGATAATAATACAGACTATATGTATGAGAACATGATGACTAAATTTAAGTTTGGAGGCGCGGATAAACAAGGTGTTTATTATGATGAAGAGAACAGGCGTCATTTACTCACTATACGCACCGCTTTTGGCGAAGCAGCCGGAAACATGGCAGATAAAAACAGAAAAGATGAAGCCCGTAAATTGCTGGAAAAAGCTGAACAGAATATAAGGACCGATAACTTGCCTTATGCAATGGTAAGCAGATACAACTCTCACAATCAAAGTGGATTGGTTTACCTGGAAGCAGCTTATAAAGCAGGCATGGCTGAACTGGCTGAAAAAATAAGGAAAGTTGTGAGAACCGATCTGGAGCAGCAAAAAGCATATTATGATTATCTGAAAACGGAAAGAGAACCATTATATAATTCAATGGTAACCGAGGCGGAGATCAATAACAGGATGCTGGTAGTGCTGGAAGCCGTTGAAAAACAGTATGCACCGCAATTACAGCAAAAAACCGGGGTTGAGGGTCCTAACCCGATCATCAATACACCTGCACAGGCGGCTGATTCTGTAAATTAAAACATCATTTAAATGTTAATAAAACCTCTGCAATGGCAGGGGTTTTTTGTTTTGAACATTATTCCCTGTAACATGTTGTTAAGACTAAAATAAGGTTTGATTATTGATGTAAATTGCTTTGGTAAGGATCAAAATCATCAAAATGTAATTTTGATCCTAAACCTTAACCTAAACCTATACTATGCAGGGTTTCCATTTCACAAAATTTGATCCGGCAGCCAATGGCAAAACACGTTTTGAACAGTTGTTGGATATCTTCATGCAATTGCTTACCTATACCAGTGGAGATGTAGCAGAATCGTTACAATGGATGAACCAATTAAATAATGAATATGAGTTCACCGATGATGAATATGGCATGGGTGATTTTGTCGACGATTTAAAAGAAAAAGGGTACATCACGGAAAATAATATCAACGGAGAAATAAAGATCACTTCAAAAACGGAGCAGGGAATTCGTAAAAAAAGCCTGGAAGAAATTTTTGGAAAATTAAAAAAAACCAAACAAGGCGAACACCAAACTTTTAAACCCGGCCAGGGCGATGACACCAACCAGGATACCCGCCCTTTTCAATTTGGCGACCAGGTAGAACAGATCGATTTTACGGAATCGATCCGCAACGCACAGATCAACCATGGCATTGACAGTTTTTCCATGCAGGAAGATGACCTCACCATTCGTGAAATGGATTTCAAAACACAAACATCTACCGTGTTAATGATTGACATTTCCCATTCTATGATCTTATATGGCGAGGACCGTATTACCCCCGCCAAAAAAGTGGCGATGGCATTGAGTGAGTTGATCACTACCCGCTACCCGAAAGACACGTTGGATATAGTTGTATTTGGTAACGATGCATGGCCTGTTGAGATCAGGGACCTACCCTATTTGCAGGTTGGCCCTTATCATACCAATACCGTAGCCGGGTTAGAAATGGCGATGGATATATTGCGTCGCCGAAAAAATCCAAATAAACAGATCTTCATGATCACTGATGGTAAACCCACTTGTTTAAAAATCGGTAAACGGTATTATAAAAACAGCTTTGGATTGGATAGAAAAATCACAACCCGCTGTTTAAACCTGGCGGCACAGTGTAAAAAATTAAAAATTCCCATCACCACGTTTATGATCGCTACAGACCCTTACCTGCAGCGCTTTGTAAATGAATTCACAGAAACTAATAATGGCAAAGCGTTTTTTGCCGCTTTGGATAAATTAGGTGCCTTTATTTTCAGGGATTTTGAAAGTGGAAAAAGAAAAACAGTTTATTAAAATTACTATTATACTTACCAGTTAGGTTTTATCAGGTTGGGTAAAAAATTAAAAGAATGAATATTGAACATATACAGACAGTAGGAGAATTAAAATCGGGTGGTTATAAACCACGCAGCATAAAGGAAGAGATCAGGGCAAACCTGCTGAAGAAACTAAAACAGAATGAAAAAACTTTCAGCAACATTGTAGGTTACGAAGATTCCGTAATCCCTGATGTGGAACGTGCTTTATTAAGTCGGCATAATATATTATTCCTTGGTTTACGCGGGCAGGCAAAGACCAGGATGGCCCGACAAATGATCGAATTACTGGATGAATATATCCCGGTGATCAGCGGCAGTGAGATCAATGATGACCCACTTTTACCTGTATCAAAATACGCAAAGGACCAATTGGCGGCGCATGGTGATGAAACGCCTGTTCATTGGGTACACCGCAGCGAACGTTATGGCGAAAAACTGGCCACACCTGATGTAAGTGTTGCAGATTTGATCGGTGACATCGATCCCATAAAAGCAGCAAATTTCAAATTAAGTTTTGCCGATGAAAGAGTGATCCATTATGGGATCATTCCGCGAAGTAACCGTGGTATTTTTGTGATCAATGAATTGCCCGACTTGCAGGCTCGCATCCAGGTGGCGCTGTTCAATATTTTGGAAGAAGGCGATGTGCAGATCAGGGGTTTCAAACTTCGGTTACCATTGGATATATTGTTTGTTTTTACAGCTAACCCCGAAGACTATACGAACAGGGGCTCTATTGTAACACCCTTAAAAGACAGGATCGAAAGCCAGATACTGACACATTATCCCAAAACCATTGAACATGCTCTTTCCATTACCAGCCAGGAAGCGGAATTAGCACCTCAGCAGGAAAAGATGGTGCATGTAAGTGACCTGGTAAAAAGGCTGATCGAACAGGTGGCTTTTGAAGCCAGGGGCAGTGAATTTGTTGATAAGAAAAGCGGTGTGAGTGCTAGGTTAACTATTTCAGCATTTGAAAACGCAGTGAGTGCGGCTGAAAGAAGAGCCATCATCAATAAAGAAAAAAATACACAGGTATGGATAAGCGATTTGGTTGGGATCATTCCTTCTATTACCGGTAAAATAGAATTGGTATATGAAGGTGAACAGGAGGGTCCATACCAGGTAGCCATGAACTTGCTGGATAAAGCCATACGCACCCAGTTTATCAGTTATTTTCCCAATCCTGATACGATCAAGAAAAGAGTAAGACCCGGTTCCGAAAATGTACGCGAGGAGAATCCATATAAACCCATCACAGCATGGTTCGATAAAGGAAATCACCTGAACCTGCTTCTCAATAATAGTGAGGAGGAAAAGATCCAGTTGCTTTACCAGGTAGATGGGCTGCATGCCATGGTTAAACGCTTTTTCCCAAAGTCAAATGAAAAAGAAACAGCGTTGTTAATGGAATTTGTATTACATGGGCTCGCCTCATTCTCTATGATCAGCAAAAAAGTATTGGAGGCTACCATCGAATTCAAGGACCTGATCGGCAGTATGATGAATTTAGGCAGCCGCAGCTACGATGATGATGAATTTGATGAAGAAGCGTAGGAAAATTAATAATTTAAAAGTCAAAAAATAAAAGTCAAAACTATTGCAGATCGATGCAAAGTTTTGGCTTTTTGCGTTAGAAAATTATCAAATTATCAAATTGACTCATTAAAAAATATTCACTTCTCTTTCCAGCATTATCCCAAATTTCTCCTGAACACTTTCAAGAATCTCCTGGCTTAGTGCATAAATTTTTTTGCCTGTCGCATTTCCATAATTAACCAATACCAATGCTTGTTTTGGGTGGCAACCGGCATCACCTCTTCTTACACCTTTCCATCCGCATTGTTCTATCAACCAGCCTGCGGCAATCTTAAACGTTCCATCATTGTTTGGGTAAGCAACAACGTTAGGAAAGCTTTCTTTTAGGGTTGAAAATTGTTCATTCGATATAGATGGGTTTTTAAAAAAGCTGCCGGCATTCCCGATCACTGCGGGATCTGGTAATTTAGAAGTCCGGATATTAATTACCGCCTGGGAAATGGCTTGAATGGATAATTTATTAACACCCATCTGCACAAGTTCCTGTTCAATGGCGCCATATTGTGTATGAAAAATCGGTTGTTTTCTTAAACAGTATGTTACACTCAAAATAACGAACTGGTCTTTGAATCTTTTTTTAAAAATGCTGTCGCGATATCCAAATTCACAATCGTTTAATGAGAATGTAAAACATTTTTCTTCTTTGATATGATAGGCTTCCAGGTCATAAAAAACATCTTTGATTTCTACACCATAAGCGCCGATATTTTGCATGGGTGATGCACCAACATTGCCCGGGATCAGCGACAAATTTTCAACACCAGCCAAATTGTGCTGCAGGCAATATTGTACAAAGACATGCCAGTTTTCGCCGGCTCCGGCTTTCACGTATACATAATGTTCATCCTCGGTGATAATATCAATACCGCGTATATCATTTTTTAAAACCAGGCCATTTACATCACCGGTAAATAAAATATTGCTTCCACCACCCAATATCAATAATGATTGACCATGGTTTTTTGTTTGTAAATTCTCTTCCAGTTCGGACTGCGATCCGAATGAGTTATAGTACCGGGCCTTTACGTCTATACCAAAAGTATTAAACGGTTTTAGCGAAAAATTTTCTTTGAATTCCATATTATGTACTTTCTGAATGCAGGATTAGATTATCTTAAAGCAAGATTACATTAAAATCATGAGTGCAAAAATCGCAACAATTATCGGGGCCACCGGCTTAACCGGTAACCACCTGGTTCAATTACTTCAAAAAGATCATACCTATGAAATAATCAGGTTGCTGGTTCGCAGACCGATCCAAACCAACGGACCTAAAACAGAGGTCAAGTTGATTGATTTTTCTGACTATGAATCTTTGCGCTTAGGCATAGAAGGTAGTGAAGCGGTTTTTTGTGCAGTTGGAACCACCCAGAAAAAGGTAAAAGGTAATAAGGATGATTACAGGAAAGTAGATTATGAGATACCCTTAAGAGCCGCACGTGTGTGCAAAGATTCAGGATGCGAAAAATTTATTATCGTTTCTTCCGTAGGCGCTGATCCGGAGAGCAGGAATTTTTACCTGCAATTAAAAGGCGAAGTGGAACGTGATCTGAAAATTTCCGGTGTTCGAAGTATTCATGTAATGCAGCCAGGTATGTTACTGGGAAAAAGAAATGAAAAAAGAATGTTGGAGAGAGGGGGTCAAACAGTTATGAAAGCCTTTTCAAGGCTAATGAAAGGAAGTTTAAATAAATACAGGCCCATTCATTCAAAAGAGGTGGCGGCCGCTATGCTGGTCTGTTCCCGGCAGGATGATCCCGGTTTTTTTGTACACCAGTATGATGATATGAAGCGTTTGAGTGGAATGATTTCGGTTGGTTAATTTTGTTGAGGCGTTTACAGGCCTCCTATATACACCGGTGCAGGCAGTCAGAAATCCCTATTTTATTCGCATCGTAAAGAAATTGAAAATTATTTGGGTGTTGTCACCCTGAGCTTGTCGAAGGGTCAATCGATCGGCTTCGAAAGGCTCAGCCTGACACACTAATATTCGGTTAATAGCCAACCCTACCAATCAACAAAATCAGCCAATCAACTATTCTGGAGATTGTCACCCTGAATGTTAAGCTGCTTGTCACCCTGCCTGTCCCGATGCATATCGTTAGAGCCTGTCGAAGGGTCAATCGATCGGCTTCGACAAGCTCAGCCTGACACACTAATATTCGGTTAATAGCCAACCCTACCAATCAACAAAATCAGCAATCAACTATTCTGGAGATTGTCACCCGGAATGTCAAGCTGCTTGTCACCCTGAATGTTAAGCTGCTTGTCACCCTGAGCTTGTCGTAGGATTTTCGAAGGATTGTCGAAGGACACCCTATCTGAATAATTTTTTGATAATTGAACTAAAGCATTAAAGTCCTCTGTCATCAATGCTATTTTCTTTTTTCTACTCCAACCTTTTAATTGCTTTTCTCTGGAAATAGCTTGTTTGATATCTATAAACATTTCGTAGTATTTGAGAATAACAGGTCTTCTTTTAAAAGTAAAACATGTGGGGTCGATTCCTTGTAAATGTTCATCAAATCTTTTATCGAGATTATTGGTTACTCCAACATAAAACAGGCCATCACTGCACTCCAATATGTAAACAAAATATTGATGTTCTTTCATATTGGAATTTACAAAAAAAAAGAATTAATCACTGGCTTCGACTGGCTCAGCCTGACACCTTGCATGTCATTCTGCTTGTCACCCTGCCTGCCCCGATGAATATCGTGGGAGCTTGTCGTAGGGTTGTCGAAGGGTTTCTGTTTTGATCACCAAATTATTTTTCAATGAATTTATCATAGGACTTCGACAGGCTCAGCCTGACACTCAAATTTTCAATTTCTTGCCTTATCAATCAATTCAACATTTCAACAAATCATCCTATCAACTTATCAACCTGTCAACTAAAGCATCACATCACATCCACATCAGGCACAATCACTACGCTTCTGAATCTTTTTTCGTTATGCAGTATTGCGATGTTTTCAAAAATATCCAACCGGCATTGATGCATTAACCGGGTATCTTTTGGAATCTTAATCAACAGTTCCATCAGGTATTGATTTCTAACTTTGTTCACTACAGGTTCTGCAGGGCCCGTAATGTAATCGCCATATTTATTTTTCATTGCGTCTGCAAAGCGGTTAGCCGCATCCGTTACAATCTCTTTCATTTTATGCCTGAAGCCCAAATGCACCAATCTTGTATATGGAGGATATTGGTATTGCCTGCGTTTGGGTAATTCTTCTGCAGCCATCCCTTTATAATCGTGTAATTGAACATATTTTAAAATCGGGTGAGATGGATTACTCGTTTGCACCAAAACCCGACCGGTGGCTTCTTTGCGACCAGCTCTCCCACTCACCTGCTCCATTAATTGAAAGGCTCGTTCATTCACCCGGAAATCTGCAAAATGTAATAAGCCATCCGCATCAAGTATTCCTACAAGATCCACCGTATCAAAGTCCAAACCTTTTACCACCATCTGTGTACCTACAAGAATGTCAATTTTATTTTGTTCAAACTGTTGTATCAATAAATCATGCGCATGCTTTCCACGCACCGTATCAATATCCATTCTTGCGGACCTGGCTTCTGGAAAAAGTTCGTTCAATTGTTCTTCGATCTGTTCTGTACCGAAATTCTTTTTTAAAAAATTATGGCTGCCGCAGGCTGCGCATGTCGTTAATGGCGGATAATTAGTTCCGCAATAATGACAAATGAGTTTGTTGGAAAATTTATGAAATGTTAGGGACACATCGCAAAATTTACATTGCGGAATCCATCCGCAAGCACCGCAGATCTGGTACGGTGTATAACCTCGCCTGTTTTGAAAAAGGATCACCTGCCTTTTTCTTGCCACAACTTCTTTAATCGCTTCAATCAATGGCGGCGATAACATCACCTTTGCTTTCTCTTTTTGCATTAATAATTTTGTATCTATCAGTTCCAGGTTGGGAAGTTTAAAATCACCAAACCGGGTGTTCATTTCAACGATCGAATATTTTGCATGCAATGCATTATAATAGCTTTCGAGTGAAGGTGTGGCACTGCCTAATAAAACTTTTGCCTGGAAAAGTGACGCCAGGTAAATGCCGGCATCCCGTCCATTATATCTTGGCGCCGGATCCTGTTGCTTAAAGGATGAATCATGTTCTTCATCGCAGATAACAAGACCAAGATCCTGGTAAGGCAAAAAAACGGAAGAACGTGCACCCAGCACAACTTTTAACTGGCCCTGTTTTACTTTATTCCAGATCTCCACTCTTTCATTAGGTGAAAATTTAGAGTGATAAATTCCAATCCATCCACCAAAATATTTTTGTAAACGTCGGATCACCTGGCTGGTGAGAGCGATCTCCGGTAACATATACAAAACCTGTTTTCCCTTTCGGATCTGTTCCTCAATCAAACGGACATATACCATTGTTTTACCGCTACCCGTAACGCCATGTAAAAGACAAACAGGCTTCTCCGTAAACGCTTTTTTTACGTCATCAAAAACCTTTTGTTGTAACTCAGAGAAAGTAAAATCAATTTGTATGTCTTTGGGTAAATAACGGATACGGTCAACCTCTCTTTTTTCCAGTACCAGGATATTCTTATCTACCAATCCTTTTAATTGCGCATCTGAAGCACCGGATTTTTTCAGGAGCGCAGGTTTCGATACTTCGCCTTCTGTTTTTTGCACATGCAGAAAACTAAGTAACAATTCCATTTGCTTTGGAGCCCGGTTCCAGTTATTTAAAAGTTCTTCCAATTGTTCATCTGCATGATATTGATTGGCCAGTAAAACATAGGTTTCTTTTTTGGGTGAATATGTTTGTTTCAAAGCTTCCCAAACAAAACAAACTTTTTTATGGATCAACCTGTTAATAACAGGATATACATGCGATGAATCTAATATCTGCTGAACCTCTTCTAACTTCAATTCATTTTTAATCAGCAAGGCTTCAGCTACCAGGTATTCATCATGATCCAGCGTTGTAAAATCATCTCCAAATTCATCATTGAAAATAAGAATGGTTTCACTGCTTAATTTAAAATGAGCAGGCAATGCGGCGGCCATTACTTCACCTTCACTGCACATATAATACTGCGCCATCCATTCCCAAAGTTTTAACTGGTGGTGAAAAACGACAGGTTCAACATCCAGCACATTCAAAATTTCCTTGGGCTCAAAAAATTCGGGCTTTAAATAATGCGTATTCTTTACAATACCTGCATATTTTTTATTTTTGCCCAGGTTCACTTCAACCCTCACACCGGGTATAACGGTATTCAATAAGTGCTGGGGAACACGCCAGGTGTAATTTTTAGGCAAAGCAAGCGGTATAATGATCTCGGCATAACAAGGCCTTTCTTCCTTAAGGCTGCCTTCCTGATCAAATAAAGATGTTTCCGTTTGCATGCTTACAAATCTAATCAACCAAAATATAAACGGGAAACAAATTGAGTGGGATTATTTTACCCAATGTACATTCCAATTGCGCAACTCATCTTCCATAATTCCATAAACATATTCTTTTAATTTATCCAGTTCGGCTAATGTATAGTCCGTTACAGGTATTTCTGGTAAATGTACAACCCGATTAATTCCCGGGTTTAATGTAAAAATATGGCGGTAATGCATTCGCCTATAACTGTCGATAAATAATACGGGTTTGATGGGTGTATTTGTTTCAATGGCAATTCGGAAAGCGCCATCATAAAATTTCTTTAATGGTTGTCCCGTCATATTGAAAGTGCCTTCGGGAAAAAAGAAAATTGAGATTCCTTTGCGCAATACCGCTTTTAGCCTCCGAACACTTTTAGCCCGGTTCAGAGCATTACTGCGATCAACCGTTACAATCACATTCCGGTAAATAAAACCAAATACAGGAACCTTTGCCATCTCTGCATTGCCTAAAGGACGAACTGGTTTGCGGATAGCCTTAACTATAATGGCCGCATCCAGGTAAGAAATATGATTGGCCACATAAACAAATTGTTTATAACCCGGTTTTCCGGCCGGATAAATATTCTTATGCCGGATGCCGATCATGAAAAACCACACATCGCCCCACAACATACATAAACGGTAAGCCATATTGCCTCCTTTTATGTGGCCGAATAATGTTGTTAACAATGCAAATGGGAAGATGACCAGCATCAGTAATACGAATAACGCCATCGCATAAACGCAGTAAAGCCATTGAAAGGGTTTCCAGATAATCTGCATCAATAAAATTTTTCTTATGGACAGTCACAGGTCCATTCCTTATTCAAATCAATCACCGTTATTACCTTACTTTTCGTATCACATTGGGCAAATACAATTCTTACCCTTTGATTATCACTGGTCGTTCCTTCCAAAGCATATTCAGGGCAAGGTTTTGCTTTTACATCACTCTTATTATAATTGATCTTTCCACGCTGCATGACCTCTTTCACTTCGGCCTGGCTGATTTTACGGCATTGCATCCTGCATCGTCCGTGAGCTGTGTATTCTATATAGGATACCCGCCTGTCGAAACCACGGTTTCGGTTAACCTCATTTGAAGTATTGGTTGTTGATTTGTTTTTAGGAGTAGAGGATATATCGTCTTCTATTGACTGATTACGGCGGGCCAGGAAAAAAGCCAGCAATGCAAGGATCAGTAAAAAAACATAAGGAGCAGCCTTTGTCTTCATGTTAACAATTATGATGCAATGATATGGATTTCTTTTCACCGCATTTTCTGCGATCCCTGATATGTAAATCAATTCCTCCATATCCCGGAAGTCCATTCATCAAAAAGATGAATCAACCGAATGCATTATCTTTGCCGGCTTATGGAACCGAGGCGTACAGTAGCTTTTCACACTTTAGGATGCAAACTTAATTTTTCTGAAACTTCCACCCTTAGCAGGCTGATGGAAACTGAAGGTTTTGAAAAAAAAGAATTTGGCGGGCAGGCCGACGTGTACGTTATCAACACCTGTTCTGTAACAGATAACGCAGATAAGGAATGCCGCCAATTGGTTAGGCGTATTCAACGAAAAGCACCAGAAAGTGTTGTGGTCATCACGGGTTGTTATGCCCAATTAAAATCTGCCGAGATCGCAGCTATTCCCGGCGTGGACCTGGTATTAGGTGCGGCTGAAAAATTCAACATCGCCCAGCATATTCAAAATTTTACCAAAGGCGATTCCACCCTTATATGCAGTTGTGATATTGATGATGTATCCGGATTCAATCCTTCTTTTTCTATTAATGACCGCACCCGAACTTTTTTGAAAGTGCAGGATGGCTGCGATTATAATTGTTCTTTCTGTACTATTCCCATGGCCAGGGGAAAAAGCCGCAGCGACAGTATTGAAAACGTACTAAAAAATATAAATGCCTTAGCGGCCAACGGGGTTAAAGAAATCGTATTAACGGGTGTGAACCTGGGCGATTTTGGTAAAGGACCCGATGGCGATCAAAAACATGCCGAAACATTTTTTGATCTTGTCCAGGAACTTGAAAAAGTAAATGGTATTGAGCGATACAGGATCAGCAGCATTGAACCCAACCTGCTGACCAACGATATTATCACATTTGTTGCGCAAAGCAATAAATTCATGCCGCATTTTCATATTCCCCTGCAAAGTGGCAGCAATGAAATTTTAGCATCTATGCGTCGCCGTTATAAACGTGAATTATATGCTGAAAGAGTTTCCCTGATTAAAACATTGATGCCACACTGTGCGATAGGCGTAGATGTGATCGTAGGGTTTCCCGGAGAAAGCGACGAGCATTTCAATGAAACCTTAACTTTTTTACACGAATTAGATATCAGCTACCTGCACGTATTTACTTATTCTGAAAGAGATCAAACAAAAGCACTGGAGATAAAACCGGTTGTGCCAATAAATACCAGGAATGAACGCAATAAAACTTTGCGGAATCTTTCATTTATGAAGCAACAATTTTTTACCAACCAGCATAGCGGGCAAACACGCAAAGTATTGTTTGAAAGTCACCAGAAAAATAATATGATGGAAGGTTATACGGACAATTATATCAAGATCACTACGCCATTCCGAGCAGAATGGGTGAACCAGTTAGTGGACTGGACAATCTGATTACTACTTTCGGCTACACAAGATCTAATTTCTTGGCTTTTTGTTTTTTTATTGCCCAGGCCGGTTTTATTTTCATCACTTTTTTATAAACCGGGCAGTCCTCTACATGTGCGCCAAGCAGGTATCCTGTACTCATTAAAAATTCATTAACAATTTCGCCTCCCATAAACTTAAACTGTTGTTTAAAGAGTTGTGTCCATTCCTCCTTTGTTTTGGGATGATGAATAGCTAACCAGTTTTGAAATGAACCATGCTCGTGCTGAATAGCTTCAATACGTTTTGCATTTTCGATGGCAGCATCCACTTTTAACCGGTTACGAATAATGCCGGCATCATCCAGTAAGCGCTTTCTTTCATTATCACCGTAACGAGCCACTACCTGGATTTTAAATCCATCATAAGCTTTAAAAAAATTCTCCTTCTTTTTCAATATCGTATCCCAACTTAAACCTGCCTGGTTTATCTCCATTATCATCCTGGCAAATAACTGGTCATCAGAATCCAGTGGAAAACCATATTCGTGATCATGATAATATTTGTGTACAGAACTCGGATCGGATTGGGATGAAAATTCACAATAAGAAGAATAGACGGGTTTTGCCATGATTTTTTAGTTAGAATGGTAGTATTAAATATAGGGAGAATTAACCTGGGAAAAAAGAAAAAATCAGAAGCGGTCAGTTTTCTAAACTATAACTTTAAAAAAAGGTACTAAGTACCATAAACTTATTTACAATTTTATATCCCACAATTCCATACGAATGAAAAAACTTGTTATACATTCCAAGGCTTTGATGTTTCTGATAATTTTTCTTTTTTCCTTTATAAAAACCAAGAAGGAAAAAATGAATGCTGAAATATCAGTGATTGCATATTATTCGGGTGATGCAAAAAGCATAGATAAATATGATATAATTAAGCTTACTCATATTATTTACAGTTTTTGTCACCTGAAAGGAAACAGATTGAATGTAGATAATGAAAGAAATTCTGTAACGGTCAAAAAACTGGTATCTCTGTAAAAGAAAATATTAAAATACCCATCTTTATATGAACAAATAAACAATGTAAGCAACCACCTCTACACTGGTTTACAGCATATTATTAACTGCAAAAGACATCCCTATTGTTATTAGTAAAAATGCATCTGCTTACTGTATTTATTTTGCAGAAAAAGCACCACAGGACTTACATGATACTTTAGAAACCGTAGATTTTAAAACAGATATTGCCTTTAGAAAGGCGTCTATTGAAAATGGAATTTACCGCATACCTATTTCTTTCAAACAAAGCTCTGTAAGCAATGCACATACTGAAGCTGATATTGACTGTACGCTGGAAATTACAAGAGATGTATTTACTTCACCGTAAAATTGCGTAATGAAATAAATCAGTATGGTACAGTATAGTAGGGCTTGTAAAATAATTTACATTGCTATCAGCAAATATATTAAGATGTGTTTAGCACATAAGGTATAAACAAAACGATCGCCATTGCTTATGAAAAAAATACTACAACTGGTATTGGTGCAATTCACTGCTTTATTGTGTACAGCACAAATGTCGGTACATCAACTTCGTACAGAAAATACGATCAACCCTATTGGCATAGATGCAGCACAGCCAAGATTTAGCTGGCAATTAGCAAGCACTAAAAGAAATGCCTTGCAAACCGCTTACGAAATAATTGTAACCGCACCGGCAATAAGCAAATCAGGTATTTGGAAATCAGGAAAAATAAAGAGCGACTCTTCTGTAATGGTTGCTTACAAAGGTTTACCGTTGCAAAGCAGCACCACTTATCACTGGCAGGTAAGGGTTTGGGATAATGACAATAAACCAACTGCCTTTAGCGAAAAAGCAATATTTGAAACAGCATTGTTGCACACTACAGACTGGAAGGCAAGCTGGATAGAACCTGGCTACGAAGAAGATACCATCCTGCGCCCAAGTCCTTTGTTAAGAAAAGAATTTATCGTCTCCAAAAAAATAAAATCAGCCACTGCATATATTACTGCACATGGCATGTACGAAGCACAAATAAACGGCAAAAGAATTGGCGATGCTTACCTCACACCCGGCTGGACAACTTACCCCAAAAGGTTGCAATATCAAACCTATAACATAACTGATTTATTAGCCAATGGCAACAATGCTATTGCTGTAACCCTTGGCAGTGGCTGGTATCGTGGCACAATAGGCTTTGTCCACAATAAAAATTTTTACGGAAAAGATATTGCACTACTGCTTCAGGTAAACATTACTTACACCGACGGAAGCACGGCTATCATTGCTACAGATGATAGCTGGAAATCAAATACCGGTGCCATACAATATTCAGAGATATACAATGGCGAAACGATAGATGCAAGGCTGGAGAAAAAAGGATGGGCATTGCCCAACTACAACGACAAAAACTGGGGCACAGTAAAGGTAAGCAAGCACACAAAACATAATTTAATTGCCACACAAAATGAGTTAGTAAAAAAACAAGAAAAATTTAAGCCGCTAAAAATAATTACTACGCCCGCTGGCGAAAAGGTAATAGACTTTGGGCAAAACCTGGTGGGGTGGGTCGTTGTAAAAGTTAAGGGCAATAAAGGCGATACGATTACTCTATCTCATGCAGAAGTGCTGGACAAGGCAGGAAATTTTTATACCGAAAACCTAAGGGAAGCAAAGGCACAAAATAAATATATACTTGCCGGTGGCACACAAGAGATTTTTGAACCACATTTTACCTGGCAGGGCTTTAGATACATAAAAGTTGAGGGTATTGCAGGTGCATTAAACCCCGCCGATTTTGAAGCCGTAGCCCTGTATTCTAACATGGAAAAAACCGGCACATTTACTACGGACAATGTATTGATAAACCAATTACAGCATAACATAGAATGGGGACAGCGTGGCAATTTTATCGATATTCCAACTGATTGTCCGCAGAGAGATGAACGCCTGGGCTGGACGGGAGATGCGCAGGCATTTAGTCGTACGGCAACCTTCAATATGAATGTAAATAATTTTTTTGCCAAATGGCTGCAAGATGTAGAAGCCGAACAAATTGATGGCGTAGTACCGCATGTGATACCTAATGTACTTGGTGCAGGCGGCAACAGTGCAGGCTGGAGTGATGCGGCAACCATTGCCCCCTGGAACATGTACCTGGCATATGGCGATAAACAATTATTGCAACGACAGTACAACAGTATGAAGGCATACATTGAAAGCATCAGCAAAGTAACGCAGCAAAATTTATGGGTTACAGGTTGGCATTTTGGTGATTGGTTATTTTACAAGCCAAACGACGATTTGGATGGCTCTGCCGCCGTAACAGATAAGTTTTTAATTGCCCAATGTTTTTATGCCCATTCCACACAGTTGCTCATAAATGCAGCTACCGTATTGGGCAATATGGATGATGTAAAAAAATACAGCGAGTTGCTCGCAACAATAAAAAATGCTTTTAACAAGGAATATGTAACTGCGAATGGGAGGCTGGTATCTGGCACACAAACAGCATATGTATTGGCGTTAAATTTTGACATGCTGCCCGATGAACAAAGAATGCAGGCAGCACAGCGCCTGGCAGATAATGTAGCCAAATATGGTAACCACCTTACCACTGGTTTTTTAGGCACTCCCTATATATGCCACGTGCTTACCCGGTTTGGCTTTATAGATGTGGCCTATAAATTATTGCTGCAAGAAACCTATCCCTCCTGGCTATACCCTGTAAAAATGGGCGCCACTACTATTTGGGAAAGATGGGATGGGCAAAAGCCCGACAGCACTTTTCAAACTGCTGGCATGAACTCTTTTAACCATTATGCTTACGGCGCCATTGGCGATTGGCTGTATAGAGAAGTTGCAGGCTTAGATACTTACGAGGATGGCGTGGGCTACAAGCATATAAAAGTAAAGCCGCATATTGGGGGTAATTTTACCAAAGTAAATGCTGCTTTAAAAACCTATTATGGCAATACTTCTGCCGGGTGGGCAATAGAAAACGACAAAATAATCATCTCCGTTGTAGTGCCACCCAATACTTATGCTACTATTTTTTTACCTGCGGCAAACTCAAGCGATGTAAAAGAAAATGGCATGGCACTTTCTGCAATGAAAGACATAAAAATAATGGACAGACAGGGTGAATATGTGGTAGTACAAACTGGTGCGGGTAATTACAATTTTACCATTGCCAAAGGAGCTTCCGCACAAAATAGTATTAAACTCACAGACTATGTTGGAGTATACAATACCAGTGGCGGCATGGTAAAAAGTATTGAAATAAAATTAAAGGATAATAAACTTATTGCTACCCTTTTTGGCAACAATGGGGGCCTTGATGCGGTAAAAAATGAGAAAGACATTTTTACAAGTGCAGATGGCAGCAGGGTGACATTTACAAGAAATACTAACGGAGAAGTAGTTAGCGTAAAACTACAGTCGTTGGGCATTGGCTACGAAGGAGTAAAAAAATAAAACGAACCAAAACATGAAGCTCTACAATGTTTCCAAGTTTTATCGGAGATTATCTGGTTCCGAAGTTCAACGATGATTGCTTAAAAAAGCGAATCAGATAATCAAACTACAAAACTCAAACATCTATATGCTCCCCAGCAATTTGTTTAAATTACCAGATGCTGGTGGAGGTCTTCAATTCTCTCACAGCCAACCTGCTCCATTACCTGCTTTAGTTGAATTTTCAGAATCTCAATGGTATGATGGCCCCCTTGATTGCCCAGCGCTGCAACACCGTACATAAAGCTTCTGCCCATAAATATAAAATCAGCGCCCACAGCTATTCCCCGGGCCATGTCTGGACCTGAGCTAAATCCGCTGTCAACCATGATGGGATATTTGCCCTTAAAGTTGGTAACGATGTCTGCCAGCGAACGGATAGCCGATTGTGCGGCATCCAATTGCCGGCCACCGTGGTTTGACACGATGATGCCATCTATGCCGAGCTTTTGTGCCATCAGAGCATCCTCTGCCGTTGCTACTCCTTTTAATACCAACGTTCCTTTCCATCGGTCACGCAGCCATTTTAATTTGTCTTCGTTCAGGCAGCCAGAGAATGTACGGTTCATGTAGATTCCAAGCTGCTTCATGTTTAGCCCCTTGGGCATATAGGGTTTCATTGTTTTAAATTCTGGTATGCCGTTCAGCAAGGTCTTCAGTGCCCATTCGGGACGAAGGGCAACCTGTACCATGTTCTGGAAAGTCATTTTTGGTGGCATAGCCAAACCGTTGCGAATATCCCTGGGGCGGTAGCCAAATGATGGAACATCGCAAAGAGCTACCAAAACATCTACGCCGCAAATTTCAAGGCGTTTTAAAATATCATTTGTTACTTCCTCTTCAGCAGGATGGTACAACTGGAACCACATTTTACCCTCTGTGATTTCAGAAATTGTTTCAATAGAAGCCGTGGTAACGGTGCTAAGTATAAAAGGAATATTATGCTCGGCTGCCGCTTTTGCAAGAATTTCGGGAGCTTTCGGCCACATCAATCCCTGCAATCCAACAGGTGCAATCCCAAAAGGTGCGTCATAAACATGTCCAAACAGCTCGGTTTTTAAATTTGGAGGCCTATACCCCCGCAGGTAATAAGGCTTTAATTCAACCTGTCTTATTTCGGCTGTGTTTTTCACCAAATTCACATCGTCGTTGCAGCCTCCATCAAGGTACTCAAAAGCAAATCGTGGAATACATTTTCGGGCTCGTAGTCGTAAATCATCAACGGAAGGGTAAGAAGGATTATAAGTCAATTTCATTTCATAATTATTTAAATGGCAAATGATTGTTTCTATACAGGATGTTCGATGCCCATTTCCGCCTGTACCGGTATGGGCCCGGCTCTTTTTAAATCATGGGTTCAAAATAGCAGGTTTCATAAATAACTAAAACCGGATTGATAAACAGTGAAAAGGCATATTTTGTTGTTTCCCTTTATGCGTCTGCCATAGCTCTATCAAGATGCACGTAGCCACCATCTATGTAAACCAATTGCCCGGTAGTATGACTTGACAAAGGCGACAAAAGAAAGACTACCATATTCGCAATTTCTTCAGCAGTTGTAAACCTTTTTTCAAAAGGAATTTTAGAAACAATATCCTTGATTTTTTCTTCAGGGTTGGGTAAAGTGTTTATCCAGTTCTCATACAACGGAGTGTAACACTCGGCTACTACTACGGCGTTTACCCTTATAGAATATGGGGCAAGTTCTACCGCCCACTCACGGGTAAGTGCATTGCGGGCACCGTTAGATGCTGCGTAGGCCGAAGTGTTACCCTGCCCTGTATCTGCGGTTTTAGAAGTGATGTTTACAATGCTGCCTTTATTTTTCTTCAACCCAGGTAATGCATAATGCGCCATTAAATAATAATGCACCAAATTATTGTGTAAGCTTTCTACAAACCGGGTGTAGTTACCGGATTCTAATCCCACACCATCATTAACGCCGGCATTATTCACAAGCGCATGTACGGTACCAAAATGCTTGATGACCGTTTTTACTGCGGCCTCACATTGCTCTGGCTTTGCCAATTCTGCAACCACCTGCCAGGCGCTGCCCCCGGCAGTTTCAATCTCGGCCACAACTTTTAAATTGTCGGTTTCATTGCGACCAATAATAACAGGAATAGCTCCTTCACTGGCTAATAATTTTGCGATGGCATAGCCTATTCCTTTTGCGCCTCCTGTAACGATGACAATTTTATTTTGTAATTGAAGGTTCATAATTTTAGGAGTGTTTTTTTAAATCATTAAGAGTTTACAAATTGTAAAAGTTTCTTGCATTCCCGCTAAAAAATTGTTCTTGCTCATCTCTGCTGAAAACGGAAAAGTAGTCTGCAATTGTATGCATCCATTGCTGATAGGAAGAAACTAACATGCACACCGGCCAATCGCTCCCAAACATAATTCGCTTCGTACCAAAAATTTCAGTTACCACATCCAAATATGGTTTCAAATCGTGCAGGGTCCAATCGTTCCAGTTTGCTTCTGTAGCCAATCCGCTAATTTTACAATACACGTTTTCCAACGCTCCAAAAGGCTGAAGCTGCTTTTTCCAGTCATCTATCAAACCTTCTTTTACTAAAGGCTTTGCCATATGGTCAATAACAAAAAGTTGCTCGGGATTTTTTTTACATAAATTCAATACTTCCGGCAAATGCCTGGGGTAGATAAGTATATCGTAAGTGAAGTTATAGTTCTTTAACCTGCCGATTCCATTGACAAAAGAAGGCTGGTTAATAAATGATGGATGTTCCGCTTGCAGGATATGCCTAAACCCTTTTAGTAATGGGAATGTTGAAAAGTGCTCCAACCTTTCCGTTAGATAGACTGCATTTAAATCTACCCAGCCAACAACTCCTTTAATACAAGAATGCTTTTCGGCTAATGACAGCAACCAGTTGGTTTCTTCCTCTGTCTGGTCCACTTGTACGGTTATACATCCGTCAACATTATTTTCATTCAAAATGGGCATTAAATCAGCCGGCAAAAAATCTTTGCGCAACACCTGCATTTCTTCAGAAATCCATCCGTTACGCTCGCTGTTATATTGCCAGAAATGTTGGTGTGAATCAATTACCTGCATGAATAAAAATTACGGGTATACTATTTAAGATTGAAAATCCTATCCATTAATATCCATTTTTCTCCTTCCGCGGCACAAGGCAGCGCCTGCTGATACTTCCACATTAAAGCTTCCCACTCCTGCACTTTTTCGTTGCCATTATCCATGATGGCCTTTTGTTCAAAAGAAAAATGATCAGCGGTTTCCATGATCATGAAAAGCCGATTTTCAATGCGGTATATCTCCATGTTCTCAATTCCTGACGATGTAATACTTTGGGCAATTTCAGGCCAGATGGCTTTATGAAAATTTTCATACTCAGCGATGAGGATTTCATCATTTTTAAGATCGAGTGCCAGGCAGTACCGGTTCATATTTTTTATTTTAATGTGCAATAAAAGCGGTCATTGTTTTTTTTCTTACCTGGATTAAACCAAACCACAAAACCACTATAAAACAAATTACGGGTACGATGTATGCCAATTGTATGTTGCCATTATTTGCATCGCTTATTTTCCCCATCAAGACCGGAAAGAAGGCCCCTCCCACTATGGACATCACAATAAGCGATGAAGCAATTTTGCTTTCTTCGCCGAGGCCGGCAATGCCTAAAGCAAAAATTGTTGGGAACATGATAGACATAAAGAACGGAGTTGCTGCAAGCGTATACACAGCTATATTGCCTTGAGCAAATATGGCAATAGCAAGCAGGATGATGTTAATGCCTGCATACACACACAGTAAGCCTGCGGGTTTAAAATATTTCATTAAAAAAGTACCGGTAAAACGGCCAAGCATGAAACCCACCATGGCAATAGCTCCCCAGATATAAGC
>MWWA01000103.1_pt1 | contig 26935 bp, 28 predicted proteins | sample 1047341 | NCBI WGS metagenome assembly MWWA01 (sample SAMN06349978, study PRJNA376086) | soil metagenome | isolation source: MS5-1 sample Antarctic (ecotone) soil | place: Antarctica | collected 2015-01-13
TGATGCGTCACCCCATGCACCTGCACGGGCACGACTTTAGGGTAGTGAACTCTGTGTGATAGAGCCTTATTATCGTTCTATGGAAGCTGCCGCCCGTTTTTAACGAATGGGGAAAGAATTATAAATAAAAAAAATTGTGGCGGTGGCAAATAAAGTTAAGAGTGATGAAGATGAAAATGCTATTCGTGAATTTTGCAGCCATATAGATTTGCCAGTGGAAGCCGTCATTCCTTATGACCCGGTTCTGTTCTTTGCTGACCAGAAAGGAACATTGAAATTAGAAGAAGTAACAAATTCACCTGCCTTAAAAGCGATTTAAGAATTAGCCAACCAGCTTACTGCATCCGCAAAAGTTGAGTAGATAATTAAAACTATTTTGCCTCATTGTTACTCGGTTGCAAATTTGTTTTCATTTTCGCATTGCTGGCTATCCATTCCATAATTTTGGAAAAAGCAAGCGGCAATGCTGCCTCCACTGCTTCACTCAATCCAATACCAATTTCTTCATGTTCTTCTGATTCACATCCTAAAAATAAAACCTGCTTTGGTAAAACATTCAATGCCTTTGCCATCATTAAAGCTTTTAACGGATTAATGTAGTGCATGTCTGCTAAAAATTCATTTTGCTCAGCTTTTGGTAATTGGGCAATATCTTTTACTTCCACTTCTTTAAAATGAATAGTCCCAGATGCGCCGCCCCATTTTACAATATCCAGCAAAATCAGCACATCATATTTATCAAACAACTGCTGTACCAAATGAATGCCTCCCGAACCAATCTCCATCACTTTCACAGAAGGAGGAAATGAAGATTCAGTTTGAAGTTTTTGCGCTAGTAACACACCAAAAGCATCATCCTGCCGCAATTCGTTGCCTACGCCCGCAATTAAAACCTTTTGTTCACTTGCCATCCTTTATTTTGAAATGATCTTCAGGAAGTGCTTTATCAAAAGCTATATTAAAATGTCTGCTTTCCGAAATCATTTTACCCGGTTTATTTAAAGTGTCTGCTGTGTACCCTCTCCTCACTGAAGGCAGCAGTAGGCCATTTGCATTTTCAAATTTTTCATAGCGGGTATAATCCCAATAATTATCTTTTCCATTTAATGAATTTGCAAGCAATTTTCCTGTGCCGGGTTCAAAATAATAATACCATATATGATCCGGATTGCTTCCGGCGCCTTTGATGTAGGATGTTTTAACAACCTGCGCCAGAACACTATCGGCTAACGTCATCTGTCCTACATATTCAGCTTTTATACCCGGGTCTTTCAGCTTGAAAGGCATGCACATCACGAATTGAGAGCCAAACGATGAGTTCCAGGCACCATCAATATCTTTTTGCTCATTGGATAATTTATCGTTGTAGTACTTCCGTGCTTTTTGCCCGTCGTGCACCATTGTAATTGCAGTATCGTGAAGCTTGTAAGTAACCTTTGCACGAAATTCCGGCATCATCATATAATCAAGATGCTGGTCTAACTCACGAACAACATTACCGGCGCTATCGTAGCTGATACTTTTTTTATCAAACGATAAAGTCTTCTTTTGCTGCCAGGCATCATAGCCGCCGGCATAAGCAATAGCCCGATCAATTATAACACGGGAAGAGTCGTCCATAGAAACAGGCAGGTTGTTATTGTCTGCAGTATTTTGTTTGCACGAACTCAAAACAATCATAACAATAATGATTGCAGAAAATGGAGGAAGTTTTTGATGCATAAGAAGCTATTTGAAATTTATATTGCTCCCCTTTAGTTGATGGGGCTTACATATTTAATCCGAGTCTTATTTCACCATTGTCACCAATGGTAACCGGGTATTTTATTAATTGTTTCATCCGGTTTGTCTCCATAAAGCCATCTGACAAGTTATATGCGCAACCATGCCACGGACAAATTAGATAACCTTTTTCTATAGCCGCACCATCCAGTGGCAAAGCTGTATTACCACAACAGTTTTTCACTGCGTAAATGTTGCCATCCGTTTTGCAAATCAACACAACTTCACCTTCCTCGGCATATTTGTACGCTGTGTTTTCTTTCAGTTCGTTTGCATTGCCAACAGGTATCCATCGAGGGTATTTATCGTTGCCGTTGGCATGCAATAGTTCTTCTCTTGACAAAACATCATTTTGAATGTCGTTTTGAAACAAGTCGTACAGGCTGAACAATAAATGTACTGCTTTATCATTTTCCATTTTTGTTTGTAATGCCGGAAAGCTAATGATAATTTCTTTGAACAACCGCGTCAGTGCTTCGCGGTGAAGCATATCAAAATTTTGCAGTAGCTCCTGCACATCATCTTTTACTTTTGGGTAGGGAAGGTCATCTATCTTAGCAATCAGGTCTTCCGTTTGGGAAGCCAGTTGTTCGTAGTCCGTGTCTGATAAAAAAATACTTTCCATAGTAATCAATGATGATGTCTGCTATCGGCACAATTATGAACGCAATCTTCCAGCTTCTCACCTTCAACGTAACAGAATTCGCAATCAGGTCCGCACTCACCATGCCCGCCTTTTTGCATGCCTTCAAATGCATTTCTAAAAATACCTCCTGCTTCTTTTTTGCCGAATGAGGTCATTTTTACTGAACTGTTTTCACTTATTCCATCATCACCAGTTTGCAGATAACCAGCTTCTATATTTTTTTTAAGATGAAATAATAAATTTTCAGGAGTGGTATTTAATAAAACCATTAACCGGCTGAAAGGAACTGCTGTTTCCAAACCTTCTCCTTCCATCCAATACAATACCTGCAGAATTTCTTCCCGCCAAAAAAGCGCATCCACAGCATTTTTATTAGTATGATTATTTTTTTCAGGCATCTGTTTTTTCTTCAATTAATGTATCGCCATAGAGTGGTTTAAAATTAATCAATTCTTCGCTGTTCAAGTCAGAAAGATGTTGCAGTGTTAATATCACATCAGGAATTGCATTTTGCATTTCTTCTGTAAAATCTTCACCGGCTTGTTCAGCTCCGGGTTCAACGTCAACTACAAAGGTTTCACCTGTCCATATTTTAAAATACTCGCCAATAATAAGCAGGTTCTCCACTGATATTACACCGGTAACCGCATCGCCAATGCAACGCTGTATCAACCCTTCATCCGGCAAGCCGCCCATCCATTTGTAAACAGTAATCTCTCCAATATTTCTACCCAGTCGTTCAATGGCAGCCAAAAGAATAACGCGGTGGTATGCTGTGGGTAATGCCTGAAATTTTTGTACGATGGCAATCGGTCCCCAGTTGAGCTCGTCTACCTCAACACCATCTGCCCATTGCATCTTTTGCAGTTGCGGTAGCAATGCAGAACCAATGGAATGATTGGATAGGTTGTGATAACCGACGGTGCCAATGAAAGTCTTGCCCATAAATATTACCAATGCTTTTTGCTTAATAAAGTTACAGAACCCTGAAGTGTGCGACCCCGCAATACTGACGGGGGAACCGCAACCACCACCTAATAGTACCACAAAAGCTTAGTACATAAAATTACTCCAACCCACAGGCACAGGTAGTTACTTCACGGGTCACCATGTAATCACTGTTCTCCACCTGTATGTGCGTGGTGCATGGCATACAGGGGTCAAAGCTGCGGATGGCGCGGAGGATATCTATGCCTTTGAACTTCTTATCCGGATTATCCAATTCTACATTTTCCAGGATGGGTGTATTCAACACCGCTTCTTCGTACGGACCGGGGGTGCCCCACGGAGTATTAGGCGAGGCATTCATAGTTGAGGGTGTGAGTATCTGGTAGTTGGAAATGGCACCGTCATCAATGATGAGGTGGTGCGTTAAAAAACCGCGACCGGCGCCCCAGAAACCAACCCCTATCTGCGTGCCTTTTTTAGGAATAGTGAACGGTGTGCACATGCTGGTTTCGCCTTTGCGCAAATAGTCCTGCGCCATGTACCAGTTGTCGAGCGCCACAAGGGCGGAATAAGGAATGCAGAAAGCCCTTGCCCTGTTTCGTTCAAAAGCATTCCAGTCTTTAGGAATATGCCACTCCATTTCCGCCGCTGGTAAATTATGATTGGGCATGTGCAATTTCATACTGTGACCCGTTGGCTCTACAAACCTTCGCGACACCACTTTGTTGGCTTTGGCAGTAATATACAAACGTGCATAGGCACCGGCTTCCACGCTGTTGCGGTCCCATGTAGGGCAGGTATCCCATGTGTATCGGTCACGCCAGCTTTGCTTGCCGGGCTTGGCAATGGTTTCTTTATTCCACGGATGATTGGGACTTAGCGGCGTTCCCTCTTTATCGGTTTTAAAACGATGTCCATCCCATTTCTCGTAATAAGAATGTTCAACAAATTCTTCCAATCCAACATTTATTTTTTTGAGGTCGGTTGTCACCAACTCACCATCAATCAATACACCCGGCGTTGACCACCGGGCATTGCCCCATGTATCGCAATTTGCATACGACGCATCATAATAATCGGGATGGTCCCACACACCGGTTTCAATCATGGTGGCAGGGCGTGCACCTACTTTTGCATAATCAGGATTGCACTCCAGGAAGAAGTCAAACACATCATCCCAAAGCCCGACCACTTTTTGCCCGTAGTCAAAAAACTTAATGAGGCGTTGGTATATTTCATTTAGCGTTGTAATATTAACCGTTACCGAAAGTCCGCCCGGAACAACGGATTGAGGATGCGGATATTTACCGCCGATGAGCACATAGGCTTCACGGGCAACACGTGTCATTTCCAGCGCTTCAATGTACAATTTACCTGTCAGCGGATTAAGATCGTGCATGATGTCAAACACCTTTTCATAACCATGCACCGCCTTGTTTTTTGCTGGAGTCGTTTTTGCTCTTTCAACAATTTCAGGATTGGTTTCGCTCACCAGTTGCTCCGAATAATCAGGACCCGAAAGCAGGAATAAATGCAGCGGATGGTCGTACAAATATTCCAATGCAAGTAACATGTTGCGCATTACAATAGCCAGTGGTGGTGGCTTTATGTCAAGCGCCATTTCAATAGCCAATGCACTAACAGTTGCATGCACACCACCGCAAACACCACAGGCACGGCTGCTGATGTAAGCCGCATCCAGTGGACTTCTTCCTTTCAAAATAATTTCATACCCACGAAACAAGGTTGCCATTGAGTTACTTGAAATCACCTTCTTTTCTTTTAAATCAACCACACTATGAAACGCCAATGCACCGGCAATTCGCGTAACGGGGTCATAATCTACATTCTTCAAAAATCCATTTTTGCCCAAAAGGTCTTTCAACTTATCCTCATGCTTGCCGAGGTCAACCACCTCATACGAATACGGATTGGCGACCCCTTCTTTCAAAGTAGCATTGCCCTGTTCATCAAACTCAATCGGAAGATTTTTGAAACACATAATTTTTTTTGTTTACAATTTTAGAACCTTTGCAATAGCACCTAAATGTGAATTGACAGATGATAATCCTCCATGCAACGCATCCAATGCACCATTAATAGTGGTGAGTTTGCCTGCTAATGGTGCCGTATCAGTTTCTATTTTTTGCAGACCGGCAGCAAGCTCCCTCAGATGACCTGCGGCACGAAATAAATAAATAATCACCCCTGTAAGGTACACCACTAAAACAAGCACAACGAGTGCTACAACAATAAGCGTGGCAATGAATAAATAATCTCCCATATTAATTAAATTTTGCAGCCCTGCCGGCCAAGGTTACTTTAATGGTTTCCGCATTACTGTTTATTTTTCCCGCGCTGTCCAAAATATCAGTTGCCACTTCTATAGTGCTGTCAAGTGCGGGAATATAACCTGTGTTTCCTGCAATTCCCAAACCTGCTTCTTTCATCTCCCTTAAATATCTTTCAATTTGCCTTGCAGAATACAATACTTTATGCAGCAGCCAAACAATGAAAGGCAATAACAATACCGCTACAGCTAAAATAATTATCCAGAAAACGTACACTACCTGTGGCATGGTCAAATAGTTTTTTGTTTGAGAGCCGCTTGTATAGTTCCTTCCAAATGTCCGTTAACTACCTTGAGCCCTGCACCTGTGTTGGTAAGTGTTTCATTAAGTTTGGTTGCTTGTACCGGCAGATGACCGGTTTCTGTTTCAATTGCTCTTAATCCCAATCGCAGCTTTGCTAAAAAGCTGTTGCCGTTACCGCCAATGTTTACTAAAAGCTCAAGGATTTGGGATACGAATATTATTAATGCACCCACAAAAATGAGCACCAAAACTGTCGTTAGAATTATTAAAAGAGTGTACATCTTACAATGTTTTTTTATGTTGTAAAACACAGGCAGGGCAACCGGGACAACTGCCTGCATGTTGCTCAATAGCTGCGGCTCCTCCAATAATTTTTACAGCCGTAGCATAAATTTTTGAAACCACCTGGTTGGTCACGGTTAAATAAATTGGTATCTGAATAGTATTGTTCGCCACCAGTTTTCCTTCAGTCCATATCTTTTGTACGCCGCCTAAAATCTTGCGTGCCGTGTTGCGTACCATAATAAGCAATATGGCAACAACAATGGTCACTACCAAACCTAACACCAAAGAAATAATCCACACTCTTGTGATGGCTTCTTCGCTTACGTTTTCCATTACGTTTGTTTTTCGGTTTCGTGAAATGCCTGCGCTACCGCACCGGCGCTGCCTAATATGGTATCTGCTTCATTCAAAATATCAACTGCTTTGTGATTGGTGTTTTGCAGCTCCCAAATGCTCAAAGTATTTTTTTTGATATTAACAACAATGCCCAAAGCCGCATTCGCCAATTTTAAAATACGCCTTGCAGCCACCCATATCAAAATGAGCAGTGTAGCGGCAATCACTACAATCGCTCCGGCAATTGCAAGGGCTATATAAAACTCCTTATAGTATTCAGCATCGTTCATTTTACTGTTGTTTTACTTCTTCCATAGCTTTCTTGGAAGCCTTTTGTGTTCTTGGTTTAGCACCCGGTCTTACATTACCATAAAACTGTATTTTGTTATAGAAATAGTGAGCTACTTTCTGCAGGGTATTTGCTTTTTCCACATGCCCCCATCCGGATGGAACATGGTTATTCTTATTCCAGAGAATAGTACGGTTAGCATACATCATGGAAAACCTTCGAAGGTTGCGAATAAAATAGCCTGTGGTTTTAGATGTAGTGGATGATACAATAGTGCCGGGTGGCTTGGTATAGAAGGGGGAAAAATTATCAGGAAAGCCCGGCATGGTACAACCGATACATGGAGCACCTACATTCATGCATCCACCCACATGATTAATGGCACCTCTCTTATTGATATTGCATTGCACTACCGGTCCCCAGCAACCAATTTCAACAAGACATTGTTTATCGCCAAAGTTTTTTGCAAAAATGCCTTCTTCATAAAATCCGCCACGGGTACAGGTTTGGTGAACGGTATCGGTAAATAACCATGCAGGTCTGCCAAGGCTGTCAAATTCAGGTAAAGGACCAATCCCCTGTAAAAACATCAGAACAGCAGCAACGGTTTCTGTAAAATTATCTCCCTGCGGTGCACAGCCGGGAATATTTACAACGGGTAATCCAAAGGTACTTCTGTAATTCTCACCCAAAAAATCCATCAGCCCCATAGAGCCGGTAACGTTACCTGCCGCGGCAGGAATACCACCCCATGTTGCACAAGTTCCAATCGCAATAATTGCAGCGGCATGTGGTGACATTAATTTCAACATGTCAGCAGTAGGAAAAGGTTGCGGTTCACCATCAACCATGCGGGTTCCTAATCCCACCCAATATCCGCCATTCTCATCATTCAATCTTTCATCTGCAATAGAACCTTCATACACTACGACAAACTGTTTCCCTAATTTTCCCTGCAGGGCTAAATGAAACGGCGCCATAAACTCTTCACCGGCTTCCACCGATAAAACAGGATGATGCAAATTAATTCTGGGTAAACCCGGCATATTGCCTGTCATTAAAGACTCCGCCGAAGGAGCAGTAGCACCAACGGTAGAAACGGAACAGCCGTCGCAACTCATTCCTGCTAACCAGAACACATGTATTTCGTCAAGTGCATCCGCTGCTAAAGTTGGCTGGGATGAACCATTAAGCTTGAAAGCCGGTTGTGGGAAATCGCCTTTTTCAGGTTGTAACGATACCATGGAATATGGTTATTTCTTTAAAGTTAAAACCAATGCTCGTTGGAAAGTGTTTAATTATTAGAAAACATTTTCTAAACTTTAGAATAGAGGCTCAAGCCTCCCGATGTTTACCTCATTCTTTTCAATTGGCTAAAGCCAACTGCAATAGTTTTAGCTTGTATTAATTTTATACAATTGTATTTTAAGTAAAACTTTTATGAGCTGGGTCAGAATTTGGGGGCATCTTGTTTTCTCTACAAAAAACAGAGAATCTTTCCTGCATAAAGAAATCAGAAAAGATGTATTTCAACACATCAAACAAAATGCAGAAAAAAAAGGGCTTTATCTCGATTCGGTTAATGGTTATTCAGACTATGCTCATTGCTTAATTTCATTAAGTAAAGAGCATAGCATTAGCCAAACAGCTCAACATATAAAAGGCGAATCTTCTCATAGGATAAATCAAAATAAATTAACTTCCGACAAATTTATTTGGCAAGATGATTATTGGGCAGTTAGTGTAAGTGAGAGCTATCTGCCGGCGACAAGAAATTACATATTCAACCAGGAAGAGCATCACCGGAAAAGAACTTTTACAGATGAGATAGAAGAATTTATGAATAAATATGGATGGGAATGCTTGTAAAAAAATTTAAAACAGAAAGAGCTATCAATTGCAGCCAGCTTTAGCTGACAGAATAAAAATAAGATATAATAATGTGTGGCTGTAGCCACATTCAGCTTGAGTTGAATAAATTATAGACACAGTGAAGCACACAAAAACATACATACTTGACCGGGCACTGAAGCTGTTTAATAAAAACGGCTTTGTGAATGTGCGCCTACAGCATATAGCCGATTTTGGCGACATCAGTGTAGGTCATTTAGCCTATCATTTTCACAACAAAGATTGTCTTGTTGAAGCCCTGTACGACCAGTTGAAAGAAGCACAGGAAACTTCCTTGTATGAATTCAGAATGGCACATTTGTTTGAAGACATTAACCGGCAGTTGCGGCATGTTTTTCAATGTCAGAAACAATACCTGTTCTTTTACTTAGATACCCTCGAAGTGTTGCGTGCCTATCCAACTATAAAAGAAAAACATCAGCAGCATATAGCCTGGCAAATACAACAGATAGAATGGATGTTCAATTTTAATGTGGACAGAAATACATTTCAGCCTCCCGGAAGAGTAGGACAATATAGCCAGTTGGCATGGCTGTTTTGGATGACGATGGATAACTGGATGTATGCCCGTCAAATAAAAGGTCTTGACCATTTGCACGAAGATGATTTTATAGCTAACCTTTGGTTGTTGATGGTGCCTTACCTTACCGAAGAAGCATTATCAGAACTGGAAATGTTAACAGCTAATAGCGACATTAAATTTTTTTAGGTTTGGAATTTTCCTGGTTTTAAAAAGAAAGAACCGGATGATGTATAAGCTTCTTTTTACAAACACTAAAATTGAAGATGACATAAAAATATTTGAAACAAAGATTACTTACTCATAAATAAATGCAGATTACTTAGAAGCTGTCTATAAATGTTTGATTTTGATACCAACATTAGGTTTTACAGCATCATTGTAGAGTCCTTCCCTTCATCAGTTGTACAAATGGCTTATTTTTGAGTGCTGTACTAAACTGGCACCCCAATATTTGACAGCTTCTTACAAAATTCCCTCTTTTAGAAAAATAAGGCTATGATTATAGATAGTTTTTTTCTCCTGCCGGCTTCCCTGTTACTTTTGCGGATTATTATAGCAATCATATTTTTTTCGAGTGGCAAAAGCCATGCACAGCATCCTGTCGAAAGGGCTAAAAGTATTGGCATGTCTCCTTCTGCAACAAAAGTATTAGGCATCGTTGAAATAATAGCCTCTTTATCTATTGCCTTAGGAATATATACACAGGTAGGTGCATTGCTAATCATTTTCGTAATGTTAGGCGCCATGCAAAAAAAAATCTTTGTGTGGCATACCGGTTTTTATGAAGAAAAAGGATATGGATGGCACTATGACCTTTTATTATTGATAGGTGCTTTGGTTATACTCGCAACAAATGGCGGTATGTATGTTTTATTCTGAATACTTTTTATAATTGAAGAGGAAAAATGACAGCAATATATTGCTTGAGTGATACAGCAGATTGTTTGGATAATTTATTCCAATGATGTTGATGCAGGTACATCGCAATCAGAAAATTAAAGGGTACGATACCGGGTTGATGATTGTATCCATTGAATAAAGGTGATTTTATTACCGCCTTGTAGTTCTTAATTACCTTAAATTACAAAAGAAATGTTTCAAGAAATGAAATTGTTGAGTACAAATTCTAACCTGCCTTTCAATTAACGCTCTCTTGATTTGAAACAAATTAAAACATGGCATATACGCATTAAAGGAAAAGTGCAGGGTGTTGGCTTTCGTCCTTTTGTTTTTCAGCTTGCACAAAAATTTCAATTAAAAGGTTGGGTGAATAATGCTGGTGATGGAGTTCATATAGAAGTCAATGCGGATGAAGTTGATGCAAAGAAATTTTATGATGAAGTTGTAATCAATGCTCCGCAATTGGCTCATGTCACTTTGCATTGCATGAAGGAAATTGCTTCAGTTGGTTATGAAGATTTTAAAATTATTACGAGCACTGACAAAGGCAGTCCCGTTGTTTTCCTCTGCCCCGATTTTGCCATGTGTGAAAACTGCAGGCAAGAAATTTCCGACCCAGCAAATCGCCGCTATCAGTATGCATTCACTACCTGTACGCAATGTGGTCCCCGTTATTCCATCATCAAACAATTGCCGTATGACCGTGAGAAAACGACGATGGAAAAGCTTACGATGTGCAGCGATTGTAATGAAGAATATAGCGACCCAACAAACCGAAGACATTTTTCACAAACCAATTCCTGTCCCGATTGTGCAATTGAAATGCGATTGTATTTCAGTAACCAAAAAGCTATAGAAAAAACTATAACCTTACTCAAATCTCCCCTGGCAAATGTGGTTTGGAAGAAAGGAGATGAATATAACTGGTCTTTAGAAGAAAGACTGATGAAGCTCGGCTTGTCTAGAAAAGAAGGAGATTCTATTAATGAAGAAATTAGTAAATTTATTAAACACACAACCAAAGATGAACTCCAAAATATCATTTCAGGAAAGGAGCAAATTAGTGAAGGAGAAATTATCCAAACAACAGCCCGTTTCTTACGAGGAAGCAAAGAAGCAGGTAGAGTGGCTAAAGAAAAGCAACTCACAAAAGAAGAAGAAACAGAGATCCTAAAAAAATTTATTACAGAAAATAATCTTTGGATTACTCCCAACACCAAAAACTTTATAGCAGAAGGAGCAGAGCAAAAGGTATATCTTAATGTTGATGGTAAATCTGTAACGAAACTTTCAGATGCTATCTTCTACACATCATGGCAGGATTTTCTAAATAGTTTGCTTCTGCATAATTATTTCTTTCCCGATACTGCTTATACACTATTAGGTTTTACCGAACAGGCTGAAACTTTATTTGCTGTATTACATCAATCATTTGTCAAAGCCAATGTTTATACGGATTTGCAACAAGTAGAAGGATTTATGCTTTCAAATGGCTTTGTAAAAAAGCATCCATTAAAAACTGACTTTTATCATCCTTACCTTGGTATAATACTCGAAGATTTACATGATGAAAATGTGCTCACTTCAGATAGTTTGATAACATTTATTGACACTATATTTTATCTCACTCCGCAGTTTTATAAAAAAGATATTTTATCGGCTGGAGAATTGGCTGAGAAATTAGATGGGCTGATTACTAAAAAAAAGCAACTATGTAATTCAAATGAAATCATCACCAAAATTTGCAAACTCTGGAATGCCGGAATGATAGTCGCTATCAAAGGTATCGGCGGCTACCTGCTGACCTGTGATGCTTCAAATTCAAATGCCATTGAGGAATTACGTTCAAGGAAACATCGTCTAACAAAACCTTTTGCATTGATGTTTCCTGATATTAATCTTTTAGAAAATGAGGTACATATAAATGAACAGGAAAGAAAAGAATTGCAAAGCACTGCTTCACCTATTGTTCTGTTACAATTAAGAGATGATAAAATAAGTATCCTTGCACTAAACGAAATTGCCCCGCATCTTTCAAAGATTGGAGTGATGCTTCCATACACGCCTTTATACGAATTGTTGCTGCAAAAGTTCAAAAAACCAATGGTTGCAACCAGTGGAAACATCAGCAATGCACCAATCATTTTTGACGATGAAACTGCGGTGAAAGAATTAAATCCCATTGCTGATTATATTCTTGTTCATAACCGTGAAATCATATCGCCGCAGGATGACAGTGTTGTGCAATACAGTCGTTATTTTCAACACAGAATAGTGCTTCGGCGTGCAAGAGGTTTTGCTCCTTTTTATCTCAACCAAAAATTGTCACTTCCTGGAAAAACCATTCTGGCAACAGGTGCTTTAATGAAGAGCAGCTTTTCTTTATTGCACCAACAAAATATTCATATCAGTCAATATTTGGGGGATACGGATAACTATGATGCACAAAAGAATTATGAGAAATCGCTCCATCATTTCCTGCAACTATTTCAGGCACAACCCGAAGTCATCTTAACAGACAAACATCCTTCATTTTTCACTACACATTTTGGAAAACAGCTTGCTCAAAAATGGAACAGCCAGTTGATAACAGTGCAGCACCACGAAGCGCATTTTGCCTCAGTATTAGGTGAGCATACTTTACTTGATGAACAGGCATCCATATTTGGCGTAATATGGGATGGAACCGGCTTTGGAAACGACGGACAAATTTGGGGCGGAGAGTTTTTTGTTTATCATCAACATCGCTTTTCAAGGGTCACTCATTTTGATTATTTCAATCATTTCCTTGATGATAAGATGGCAACCGAACCTCGGCTATCAGCTTTTTCTCTTTGTCATGAAATAGAAGAAGCAACATCTATCCTTCAACCAAAATTTTCACCGGAAGAATGGAAGAATTATCATCAGCTAATTAAAAAAAATGAACTCAAAACTTCCAGCATTGGGCGATTATTTGATGCCGTTGCTTCCCTGCTTGGGCTAATTGATAAAGTAAGCTTTGAAGGTGAAGCAGCGATGCTATTGGAAGAAGCAGCACTCCATTATTTAAAAAATCAACTTGACTTTCCTGATGCATGGTTAGAAGATTGTACACTGGAAAACTGTTTATCCACTCAGTTTTTAATAAAAGAAATTGTAAGAAAGATTAATCAAGGGAAACATAAATCAGAAATAGCGGCGTGGTTTCATGTTCAACTTGTTTTGGCAGTTAGAAGCATTGCAGCGCTTCATCATTGCCGAAAAATATGTTTTAGTGGCGGTGTTTTTCAAAACGGATTACTGATCGATTTAGTAATTACTATAGTGGGAAAAAAATATCAATTGTATTTCAACAAGGATATGTCTCCTAATGATGAAAATATTTCGTTTGGACAATTAATGTGGTTTACTATGATGAAGAAAGGCGAATCAACAAAATAACGTAAATTTAGAAGCAGACTGCTATAGAAATTTTAGATCGTTTTATATTACAAAAACAGAAAAACATGTGCTTAGCTATCCCCGGAAGAATAAAATCAATTGAACCTTTTAAAGAAGGTTATATGAGTATGGGTAAGGTGGAATTGGGCGGCATTGTAAAAGAAATCAATTTGCAATTAGTGCCGGACGCCAAAGAAAATGACTATGTATTAGTGCATGTAGGCGTGGCTATTAGCATAGTGGATGAAGCAGAAGCCAAAAGCTCACTTGAATTTTTAAAACAAATGAATGAACTGGATGAATTGTATAATTCTTCATCAGAAGATTTAACTAAAGAAGAAAGAATAAAAATGGGCGACGTTATCATTTCAAAAATACATTCATGAAATACTTAACCGAATACCGCGACCCTGTATTGGCGGCTCAATACCTGGATGAAATAAAAAAAACTGTTACGCAGCCCTGGACTATTATGGAAGTATGCGGCGGGCAAACGCATAGTTTAGTCAAGTATGGCTTGCTGCAAATGCTGCCAAAAGAAATAACCATGGTTCATGGTCCGGGTTGCCCGGTTTGTGTAACACCAACTCATTTAATTGACCGTGCTATTTATCTTGCCAAAGAGTGCAATGTAATTTTATGTTCTTTTGGAGATATGTTGCGGGTGCCTGGTTCAGAAAAAAGCTTGTTGCAGGCAAAGGCGGAGGGCGCCGATGTGCGTATTTTATATTCGCCGTTGGAAGCCGTAAAACTTGCGCAACAAAATCCGGATAAAGAAGTGGTTTTTTTCGCTGTTGGTTTTGAAACTACAGCTCCCGCTAATGCTTTGTCGGTTATACAGGCACACCAACTTGGCTTGAAAAATTATTCCATTATTGCTTCACACGTGCTGGTGCCGCCTGCTATGGAAGCTTTATTGAGCGACCCTGAAACAGTAGTGCAGGCATTTCTGGCAGCCGGTCATGTATGCACCATCATGGGCAACAGCGAATATTACCCGATTGTAGAAAAATATAAAGTGCCGATTGTTGTTACCGGTTTTGAACCCATTGATTTGTTGCATGGAATATTAATGGTGGTGAGGCAACTTGAAAACGGTGAAACCAAACTGGAAAATCAGTATGCAAGAGTGGTGCGTGAAAATGGTAATCTTCCTGCGCAGCAAGCCATCCTGGAAATATTTGAAATCAGCAACCGCATGTGGCGGGGCATGGAGGTTATTCCGCAAAGCGGGTTGGAAGTGAGAGAAAAGTATGCCGTTTATGATGCCACCAAGAAATTCAACGTGCCATTAAAAGACACAAAAGAAAATGAAACCTGCATTGCCGGCGCTATCATGAAAGGATTAAAAAAACCTTTGGACTGCCCCAACTTTGGAACCGCCTGCAAACCCACCCATCCATTGGGTGCGCCAATGGTTTCTTCTGAAGGATCCTGTGCTACTTACTATCATTTTTATTCGGCATTGAATGAAGCGGAGAAAGTGAAGGCTTAAGTTTAAAATATTTCTCTGCGCTTTTTTGAATTCTCATCATTCAAAATCAATAAATCCTTATTAAAGCAATTGGGTATTATAATGAAAAGTATTAAAGCGCCTACTAGAAATGTTCATTTTTCGAGCACTAAACTGTACAAAGAAGTTGCGCAACTCCTTGCTGAAAGCAAAAGCAGGATTGCTGTTTCGGTCAATGTAGAATTAACCTTATTGAACTGGAATATCGGGCGGCTATTATTTATTAAAACAGCAGAAGCTTCTTATGGTAAACAAATAGTTGCGACAGTGTCGCAACTATTGATGCAGGAGTTTGGCAAAGGGTTTACCATTTCAGGTTTAAGCAGGATGATTAATTTATATAAATTCTTCCCAGACAAAAAGATTGTTGCGACACTGTCGCAACAATTGAGCTGGAGTCATTTTGCAGAACTAATAGCAATAAAGACCGACATGCAAAGAGCGTTTTATACGCAGCTATGTATCAAGGAACGTTGGAGCGTAAGGATGCTCAGAGATAGAATTGACAGTATGCTTTACGAACGGACCGCACTTTCAAAAAAGCCTAAAAAACTAATTAAGCAGGAATTGCAAAATTTGAAATCCGGTGGACTATCCACAACCGACCTTGTTTTTCGTGACCCGTATGTTTTAGATTTCCTCGGGCTTAAGGATACCTACAGTGAAAATGATCTTGAAGCAGCTATCTTAAGAGAACTGCAGTTATTCATTATTGAGTTGGGAAGCGACTTTGCTTTTATTGCCAGGCAAAAAAGAATTATCATCGATAATGAAGACCACAAAATTGACTTACTTTTTTATCACAGAACCTTAAAGCGATTAGTAGCTATAGATTTAAAGCTGGGTAAGTTTAAAGCCGCTTTTAAAGGACAGATGGAACTCTATTTGAAGTGGCTTGAAAAATATGAACGAAAAAAAGATGAAGAAAGCCCCGTTGGTTTAATCCTATGTTCCGAAAAACAGCAGGAACAAATTGAGCTGCTTGAATTGAATAAAGGCAATATAAAAGTAGCCGAATATTTTACACAACTACCTCCTAAAAAATTATTGGCAAAAAAACTTAACCTGGCAATAAAAATTGCAAATAATCAAAATAAAAAACCAAACAAGGCCGACTAAAAAAATTTACAGTAAAACATGAAGGAACTGTCAAGTCAAAATAAAAAAACAAAAATGCAACTTCAATGCCCTATGCCAAAATTGGATTTTGACATTATCACTCTTGGACATGGAAGCGGTGGCGTGTTAACGCATAACCTGCTTAATAGTGGTGTGTTCGATGTTTTAAAAAACGATTACCTCGACCAGCATCATGATGGTGCATTTCTACAGTTAAAAAATCCTGTTGCCTTTACAACCGATAGTTTTGTGATCACACCAGTTTTTTTTCCCGGTGGAAACATTGGTGAATTAGCGGTGAATGGAACGGTCAACGACCTTGCCATGTGTGGTGCTATTCCCCGTTATTTATCGTTAAGTTTTATTATTGAAGAAGGTTTACCGGTGAAAGAATTTTGGGAGATTTTAGTGTCTATCAAATATGCCTGCGAGGAAGCCGGTGTAAAGGTTGTAACCGGCGATACCAAAGTAGTGGAAAGAGGAAAAGGTGATAAGATTTTTGTGAACACAAGCGGTATCGGTGAGGTACATCCGAAAGCAAAAATTGCAGCAACAAATGTAAGAGCCGGTGATAAAATAATTGTTAGTGGAAATGTAGCAACGCATGGTGTGGCAATCATGTCGGTACGGGAAGGGTTAGTGTTTGAAACAGAATTAGAAAGTGATACCTGTAATCTTGCCCCGTCTGTGTATGTGTTGCTGGATTTGTTTGGTGAAGACATTCATTTTTTACGTGACCCAACACGAGGCGGTGTAGCCACAGTGTTAAATGAGTTGGCAAAAGATTGCGGTTTCGGAATTGATCTTTTACAAAATGCTATTCCTTTAAGTGAACAGGTTGAAGGCGCCTGTGAAATGCTGGGATTAGACCCTTTATATGTTGCCAATGAAGGAATTTTTATAACGGTAGTAAAAGCTAACATTGCTGATGAAGTAGTTAGTACCTTAAAAAAAACAGACACTGGAAGAAATGCTGCTATCATCGGTACTGTGACAAATGATCATCCAAATCAAGTGATCTTAACAAGCAGTATCGGCGGCAGACGCATGCTGAATATGCTTACTGGAGAACAGTTACCCAGGATCTGCTAAATCTTAAAAAATTAAGCATTGTTCTATATCCTTAAACATTATGTAATTGCCAGTCTGTTTATAGTTATAAGTGGCTGTTCTGATGGAGATACTACACCTTCCAATAATAATTTATCAACTACCGGCTTTGCTATAAAAGGAATAAGCATGGTAGCACCTGTAACTGTTGTCGATGCCAATATATTACAGCCAATATTGAGTATAAATGCCAATAGTATTTCAATAATGCCTTATGCATTTTTATCCGTTGATCACCCTGAAGTCCGTTATAATCAGCACAGGCAACATTGGGGAGAAAATTCAGAAGGCGTAATTGCTAGTATAGAAATGGCGCATAAAAACAATTTGTCTGTAATGCTGAAACCGCATTTGTGGATAGGACGTGGCCTATACACCGGGGCATTCCGGTTAAATACAGAAGAAGATTGGAAGATATGGGAAGACAGTTACCAAAAATACATGCTGCATTTTGCAGCGGTTGCGGATAGCATGAAAGCTGAAATATTTTGCATTGGTACCGAATTAGGCGCAAGCATTAAGGAACGGCCACAATTTTGGAATTCGTTTATTGATACATTAAAACAAACTTATCACGGCAAACTCACTTATGCTGCCAACTGGGATGATTATAAAAATGTTCCTTTCTGGGAAAAACTGGACTACATTGGAGTGGATGCTTACTTTCCTTTAGCTAATGATAAAACTCCATCAATAAATTCTCTAAATAAAAGCTGGAAAAAATACAGCGATGAACTTCAAAGAATAAGTACTAAGCATAATCGCCCGATACTATTTACTGAATATGGCTATCGCAATGTGGATTATGCAGGTGCAGAACCCTGGAAAGAAAATGAGGGAGCTAAAAACGACAAGGCACAAGCAAATGCGTTGGAAGCTTTTTACCAAAGTTTTGCGGGGAAGAGTTGGTTTGCAGGTGGATATGTTTGGAAATGGTATGTAGAAAAAACCCGTCATCGCAAAAGAGATATTGACTTTACACCGCAGGAAAGACCAGCATTGCAAGTAATTAAAAATTGGTATAGCAATTAATTATTTGCCAAGATTGAACAAACCGTTTTACATCTCCCACTTATCCAAAGCAGTAAGAAGCTGTTTAAAAATAGAATTTTGATTCGCCATCCAAGCCGTTCGTGGAACACGAACGGCGGCGATCAGCCGTAGCTGGTGTCCCCATCGACCACTATTATCACAATAAGAAATTCAAAGCGGATAAGGAGTAACTGGTTTAATACATTTCTTTAGCTTCATAGTATGAAACCTTTAAAAGTTGGCATCATCCAGGAGAAGCCTATCTATGGCGATCTTACTGCAAGCCTGGAAAAAGTTATTTTATACATAGCTGAAGCAGCTGCCAAAGAATCTCAGTTAATTGTGTTTGGTGAAACCTGGCTATGCGGTTATCCTGCCTGGCTTGACCACTGTCCTGAAACAGGGATTTGGAATAATGAAGCGACCAAAGAAGTTTTTATGCAATTGCACAAGAACAGTGTTGCCGTTGATGGTGAGGAGATGGCGGCTATTTGCGCAGCGGCAAAAGAATATAAGGTTATTGTATGCATTGGGTTCAATGAAAAGATTTTAAATGGAATTGGCAGTGGCACCATCTATAATTCTTTTGTATTGATAAATGAAGATGGTGAGATTGTAAATCATCACCGTAAGCTCGTTCCCACTTTTACTGAGAAATTATTATATGGCCAGGGTGATGCAGCCGGATTGAAAACGGTTGATACTAAATGGGGAAAAATCGGTGGGCTGATCTGCTGGGAGCACTGGATGCCATTGAGCCGGCAAGCTTTGCACAATGAAGCAGAGATCATCCATATTGCTTTGTGGCCAACCGTTCATGAAATGCACCAGGTGGCAAGCCGTCATTATGCTTTTGAAGGAAGATGTTATGTGATTGCTGCTGGGCAAATGATGCAGGTAAAAGATATTCCAACCGTTCTTACATTACCTAACCATTTAAAAGAAACTCCTGAAAAATATATATTGAATGGTGGAAGTTGTGTCATTGATGCAAGAGGCGAATACCTGCTGCCACCACAGTTTGACAAAGAAGAAATTTTGTATTGCACCATTGAAAACACCGATGCAGCCATCAAAGAAAAAATGACCCTGGATACATCAGGACATTATAACCGCTGGGATATTTTTGATTTTAGTGTTGACAGAAAAAGAAAATAAATTTATCATTGTTGTTCGACAAACTGTTTAAACTCCTGGTAAGACCTAACCTCCTCCCGATAGCTAACGGAGTTCTCCAGGGAAAGAAGGCTCAGAATCTTTTATTACAAAGACTTTGACAGGATTCAACGTTTTTCGGAAAAAAATAAATTAATATTTTGCATTATCCTTAATAAATTGAGGGTTATGTTTCGGGAAAGATTTTTTTCAGGCAGATTTTCATTACTAAACCTAAGCACCTCATGAAGTATAAGACATGGTTTATACTAAGTTTTTTGTTCGCATTTCTTTTCATTGCCCGTGCACAACAACAGGTAATTCTTCCTTTGAAAGAAAGGGCAATTGTGCAGGATGAGTTGCTTAAAGACAGGTTGGAAAATTTGTTGCCCGGTCTGATGCGGCAGGAAGGCATTGATATGTGGTTGATAGTCGCAAGAGAGTATAACGAGGATCCTGTTGCCAAAACAATGTTGCCTGCTACCTGGTTGCATGCCCGGCGAAGAACAATACTTTTATTTACAGATAAAGGAACTAAAGAAGGTGTGGAAAGACTGGCTGTTGCACGTTACGATATTGGAAAATTATTTAAGGGTGCCTGGGACCCGGAGAATGAACCCAACCAATGGAAAAGGCTTGCCGCAATTATTGAGGAACGCTCTCCAAAGAAAATCGGAATCAATGTTTCGCCTCAGTTTGCACATGCTGACGGGCTTACAAAAGGAGAATGGGATAGCCTGATGCACTACCTGCCTTCGCCCTATAAAAAAACTGTTACAAGTGCAGAAAACCTGGCGGTTAACTGGCTGCAGTTGCGCACTGAAAATGAATTGTTACTTTATGAACAAATATGTCGTGTAGGGCACAGCATTATTGCAGAAGGCTTTTCAGAAAAAGTTATTCATCCAGGAGTAACCACTACAGAAGATGTGGTATGGTGGTTTAGAGAACGTGTTGCAGAATTAAAATTACAAACATGGTTTCATCCTACTGTAGATGTGCAAAGGAGTAGCCCAGGTGCTGGCGATTCGCAGCGGTCTTTCGCAACACAGCCCGGCAAAGAAGTGATTATCCCCGGCGATCTTTTGCATGTTGATTTTGGAATTACTTACCTGGGATTAAATACCGATATGCAACAATTGGCTTATGTTTTAAAACCAGGCGAAAAAGAAGCGCCTCTTTTCCTTAAAAAAGGATTGGCAATTGGAAACAGGTTGCAGGATATACTGACTGCTACATTTGCCTTAAATAAAAAAGGAAATACATCTTTAAAAGAAGCATTAGAACAGGCAAGAAAAGAAGGCATTACCGCTTCAATTTATACTCATCCTATCGGTTATCATGGGCATGGAGCTGGGCCAGCTATTGGCATGTGGGATATGCAGGGTGGGGTTCCCGGCTCAGGAGACTATGAATTACTCCATAATACAACCTATGCAATAGAATTGAACGCTAAGGTGATATTGCCGGAATGGAACAATAAAGAGATCCGTATTATGCTGGAAGAACAGGCGGTATTTACACCAAAAGGAGTTCATTACATTGACGGAAGGCAAAAAGAACTGTTATTAGTTCAGCCTCAATACAAAATGGGAAAAAATGAGTGAACTGGTTCCATATATCTTTTGCCTTTCTAACAACAGCCTATTATACATTCTGATATGGAATTACGCCGGCAGTAAGGGTGATTGAAAATTGTATAGAATTAATGATTTGCTAAGCTTGCAATCTGCTTTACTTTCACAACTTATCTAAGACAGCCTGCACGCTTTTTATTTCATTTTGTTCGTTTAGCTTTTTCCATATCTCCAGGGCATGCCGATAATAAAGTTTAGCTTTTTGTTGTTCATTGTTTTTACCGAAATGAGCTGCAAGCAAAACAGCAGTCCTCGCTTCTTCAGGCTTATTAGCTGTTGCCTGCCATTGTTTTAATGATTTTTCATAAAGCTTAATCGCGTTTTCTTCTTCACCCAATCTCATTAGACTATTGGCATAATCTCGCTGGATTACAGCCTTCACAGATGGTCGTTCTGAGTGTTCATTCTTTTTTAATGCCTGTTCAAAATATTCAACTGCTTTTTGCTTTTCTCCCAAATAAGAATAAAGATTGCCAATGTTCATGAGCGTAAATGATTCCTGATCGATGTCATTTGCTTTTACCCAATAAGGCAAAGAATGGAGATTGTACTCCAATGATTTTTTATAATCCTTTTGTAAATCATATATGCGTCCAATAATTAGTTGCGTAAACCCTTCGGCACGAGAATCACCCAACTGATTCCAAATCGGTAACAATTGCGTGAAGACTTCCACTGCCTTATCATAATTTCCAAGCCTGATATAAACAAAACCCATGGACCTCATTGCCCGTGCATATTGTAAATTATCTTTTAACGCCAGCCATTCAGTCATCGCTACTTCATATTGCTGAATGCTTTGCTCTCTGGTTTCAGCTTTGGCTCTCATCTTATTAGCTTTCTGAGTTGCTGTCAATGCAGCTATCCATTTCTTGTCTCGTTCAGATGCTTTACCTGAACGAATTAGCTTTATAACATACTCACCCGGGTCGGCATATTTTTGAGCAGGATAAATTTGAACATCATACTTCCTGTTACTATCGCTTAATATGAAAATATCTTCCGCATCTAACTCACCGTTTGGGGAATCAAACTGTTCAGCAAACTGACTGTCAACAGTAGAAATTTTTGCAATTAAGTCAATTCCAAATTGCTCTGCTTTAATATGAAGAAGGTCGCCTGCTGATAAATTAATACTGTAATGATGTATTTCACCCGCTTTTAATTTTCTTTTCAAATTAGCTTCTGCATTGCCGTTGTTTTCAGAAATATCTCCTGCTTTATGGACACTGCTACAACCAAAAGATAAGAACAAAGTGATCAGGCAAATGACAGCAAAATGTTTATATGTAATTATACTATTCATAAAACTGGATGTACTTCTATTAAACTATGTATTATTTTCTTTTAATGCAGTGAGCGTATGGGTTTTTTTCAATTCCCACCAGGCATAACCTATCATAAAAATATAACCTGCCCCTATAAACCACAAATTTTCCTTTACAGGATTAAATTGATAAGCCGCATAGCTTAGAGTAGCTGTAAATGACCAGATGATTGCAAAACGATAGGGGGTAAAAACTGCAAGGGCTACCGGTAAGCAAATATACCAGGGATGAACAGTAGTGGAGAAAAGATACCAGGTGGTAACAATGAATAGCGCTTTGACCAAAAAAACCTGATTAGAAATTTTTTGATTACGGAATGACAGGAATAAAATAATACCTGTGGCCATAAAACAAAGAACCGGACCTGCAACAGCAATAATATTATAACCTGTCAGCAAACTTCCAATCCAACGCACAAAATAATAAACACTCGCATTGAATTCAAATTTGCGAAAAAATAAATCAACACTGTTAAAAAGGTGTTTTATGGTTTCTTCATCAAATAAAACGGCAAATAATATAATGGTCGTCACTCCGGTTATCAAACAATATAACAGCCCTTTTCTCAAACCCAACCTGAACATTATTAAAGGCAGAAAAATGACAGGCACAAGTTTAGTGGCGATGCCCAGGCTAAGCCCTAAGGCGGAGACCTGCCACTTGTTTTTAAAAATGAGCAAGAAAGAAAGCAGTACAAAAAATATTATCGCACCTTCAAAATGGGCATTGCCTGTAAGTTCAGTTATCACCAATGGATTGAGTATGTAGAGCAACGACAGATTTGCAGGCAATGAAAGTTTCTTCAGCAGTTGCATCAATAAAAAAATGGTTCCTGATTCAATTATAAAAATTATGCACTTCAGAAATAAAATGGCGGCGTATACATTTACCGGAAATAACTTACCGGCTAACCAAAATATACCTTGCAGCACCGGCGGATAAATGGTATAATGCTGCTGAGAATTTAATTGTGCAAATAGTTCGCTGGTGATGCCCTTAACCTGCGGCATTTGCATGATCTCTGAGGGCAGGTGTCGGAAGGGGTTGATGCCATTAGCAGCCAATCGCCCATCCCATATAAAACGAAATACATCATCAGAAAGATTGGGGATGGAAAACAGGAGTATTACGCGGAATAACATTCCGGCAACAAGCAGGTATTTAAAATGGGTAAGTGAAAAAACACGAAATAAATAATAATAGGCAGCGAACAATAAGCCGTACAATCCAATTAGCAGGTAAAAACTTTCTCTTGGGGTTTTATAACAAAGCCAGTAAAAACCAATGGCGCTCAGGGCCGACAACAAATACAAAAAAAATTGTTTTTTAAGCATGGGCAGTTCATTCATAACGCCTCAATTGCAAGGTATCACGATAAGAACTATCGGCTAAGGAATTGTGTTTCCAGTAATCTAACCAGATGGTTTTTTTCCTGATAGCATTGGTGGTCAGTAATTTTTTATGATTCCCAAATCCATCCGGGTGCGTTTCCTGCCAGCCTAAAATGGCATGAGGGAAAAGCGAGTCAAAATAAATCCGCATCGTTCGTTGTGCTGCAGGGTAATAGATGGTGTAAAGCTGCGCACTGCTATCTTTTATAAATGAAGTATCCGCTTTTGATAAACTGAGCACTGCATCTTCAGCGCCGATTGAAGTATGTGACAACCGTTGCCAAATTAACCCTGGTATCAAAGAAATGGTACCCTGTGGTAATGAAGCAGGCTCCATACGTATGCGGTTCCAGAGTTCATCTTCCAATATTGCAAAATCCAGTTTTTTAGGCTGCTCATTCTCCGCTTCAAAATAAGAATGCAGTTGCCAGTTATACTTACTTCCATCTAAACGCAATTGCGAAAAAGTATGTCCGCACCATTCCTGCGAAGTGCAACCCACTTTTAACGTTTTTGCCTCCCCATTTTTTGAAACCGGTGTAAAAACAGACAACATCATGGAGTATGGATAAATGCCGGTTTCAAATTTTTTGGTCATATTCATTTTCAATACCCGCACTTTATCATTTGTTTTATCCGGTTCATCCAGTTTCACTAATTTTTCAGTGGAAAAATCTTCCGTTACAAAAATGAGCGTTGCTTCGCCGGTTCGCATTTCGCCATACCGGGCTTGCTCTAAAGTATAGCTGCTGAGTTCCGCCTTGCCTGCATACCACTGTTGTTTAAAATCTTCAGACGGTTGTTCTGTTTCCTGTTTACAGGAATACATACTGAATGCAACAAAAGATAGCAGGAGTAAATATTTTAATTTCATTTTACCGGTATTTGAATATGGTGGTAATAATTTTATAACCAGCCAGCACAGTGCCTTTTACGGTTCCACTGATCTTGGAAAAACCAATACGTTTTCGATAACTAACCGGCACTTCAATGATTTTCATTTTTAATTTAACTGCTTTTAATTGCATCTCCACCGTCCATCCATAAGTGGTGTCCTGCATGTTTATTTCCAGTAGCTTATCGTAGCGAATGGCTCTGAAAGGCCCAAGATCGGTATAACGGAAACCGTAAATGATCTTTAATAATCCTGTCGCCAGCCAGTTACCAAATACCTGTTGAATCGTCATAGATCTTTTTTCCTTTTTTCCCAATGCTCTTGATCCAATCACCATATCAACTTTTTCATTAATGATTGGTTGCACCAGTAGTGGCATCTCTTCAGGATGATCGGAATAATCAGCATCAATAAATACAACAATATCAGGCTCAGGTTGCAACTGTTTTATATATGCTATTCCTTTCAGACAGGCATATCCATAACCAGGTCGTTTTTCGCGAAGAACTGTTGCCCCTGCATCCCGTGCGTTTTCTTCAGTGGCATCGTTTGAATTATTGTTGACAACAATCACTTCACTCACTAATCCAGGAGGGATATCGCTTAATACTTTGGCTATTGAATTCTCTTCATTGTATGCCGGAATGATGACAACTATTATAGGGTTTTGCATCAATTTGATAAACTTAAATATGATTTGGTTTCCGGCATTGGTTCTTTATGGAGCTTCTGTTGTGTCACTCACTTGTACTGTATCTTTTCATGGCGGCATTCATACAACCGCATGTAAAGCTTTATAGCCCCATGCAACAAATATTTTATGGCTGCACCGCCATCACAGTTTTCTTCATACTTTCCTGCATACTCCATCCAAAAACCATAAAAAAACCAGTGAACGCCATTAGCAATACTGGCATGCTGGCAAAGTCTTTAAAATAAAACGCCTGCGCTAATCCAAACAAAAAATAAAAAACAAGTAAGCCTTCCGTAATTGTTAGCCAGTTGATTTTTGTTTTAGCATAACGGCTATGGAGTATCTGATTTGTATGAATGGTATTAAATTTTGGTGTACGAACAAAGCCCGACTTAATCCCTGTGTAACCCTGAACAATGCCAATAGCATTGCTTAAAGAAAGGCCGATGAACAAGGATACAAACAGCGGGAAGTGAAAGATAAACCCTGCTGATTTTTGCCGGATGCTTCCCTTTGTATTGTTGATATATGAAATAAAATAATGAAGGATATAAATGCAAAAGCTGATGCCGACAAAACCAGAAATTTTAAATAAGAAATTGTATTCCGGATAAAATTCTTTTACAAATAACAAAGGCACTGTCAGCAATGCATATGTGATGATACTTACAAAACCAAAACTGTAAATTAAATGAAACGCACCGTGTAGCTTAACTGATAAGGAAAGAGGTGATGAAAATAATGTTCTTAAATTTTTGCGGGCAGTTTCAGCACCACCTTTTGTCCAACGGAATTGCTGCGATTTTAAAGCGCTTACCAATGGTGGCAATTCCGCAGGTGTGGAAAAATCTTCAAGATATTTAAATTTCCAGCCTTTCATTTGCGCACGGTAACTCAAATCAAAATCTTCTGTCAAAGTATCTGCCTGCCAGTTGCCTGCATCTAATATTGCCTCCTTGCGCCACACGCCTGCTGTGCCATTGAAGTTGATGAAATAACCTGCTGAATTTCTGCCTTGCTGTTCTATGCTGAAATGTCCATCCAGTGCTATTGCCTGCAACTGTGCTAACAATGACGATTCTTTATTAATGTGTCCCCATTTTGTTTGCACCATACCAATTAAAGGATCAATAAAAAAAGGGATGGTTTGTTTTAAAAAATCTTTTGACGGAAGAAAATCAGCATCAAAAACTGCTAAAAATTCACCTTTTGATAAATTTATTGCATGCTTTAATGCGCCAGCTTTATAGCCTTCCCGGCTTTGTCTTTGAACGTGCTCAATAGAAATATTCTGTTTCTCTAACAAAGAAATTTTACGTGCAATAATCCCGGATGTTTCATCTGTACTGTCATCAAGCACCTGTATCTCTATTTTGTTTTTAGGGTAATCTATTGCGGCAACAGCATCAAGCAATCTTTCCACA
>MWWA01000104.1_pt1 | contig 26816 bp, 21 predicted proteins | sample 1047341 | NCBI WGS metagenome assembly MWWA01 (sample SAMN06349978, study PRJNA376086) | soil metagenome | isolation source: MS5-1 sample Antarctic (ecotone) soil | place: Antarctica | collected 2015-01-13
TTATATCTTAACAGCTGTTTCACCTGCAAGTGGCTGCCCCAAGGAAACTAAAGACACTGTAGCAGTTAATGTGTTACCTAAAATCAATGCTTTTGCAGGAAATGATACTGCAATAGTGGTAGGTCAGCAACTTCAATTTAATGCCTCAGGGGGAGTAAGATATCAATGGATCCCTGCAACTAATTTAAGCAATGCTGCTATTCCTAACCCTGTTGCAACCTATTCAGGCAATTTTGACAGCATCAGGTACCAGTTGTTAGTTTATAATGAAGCAGATTGTGTTGATTCTGCATACATCACAGTAAAAGTATTCAGAACCAACCCAAGTGTGTTTGTTCCATCTGCATTCACACCAAATGGTGATGGCATTAATGATATCATCAGACCCATTGCCGTGGGAGTAACTCAAATACAATATTTCCGCATTTATAACAGGTGGGGCGAACTCATTTTTAGTACTACACAAAGCGGGCAAGGCTGGAATGGTAAAATTAATGGTAAGGATCAGGGAACAGGTGTATATGTGTGGATTGTAAAAGCAGTAGATTTTACAGGTAAAGAAATTGTAGAAAAAGGTACGGTAACGCTTATACGATAAGTTGATCTCTGGGTTAATTTAATCTCCTCCTATCTTCGCAGTTAATGAATAAAATAGTTTTAATTACGGGAGCCACTGCCGGTTTTGGTGAAGCTTGTGCTTATAAATTTGCTGAAAACGGGTATAATTTAATATTGAACGGGAGGCGAAATGAACGCCTTGAACTTTTAAAAGAAAAGCTTCAGAAACTGTTTAATGTAAATATTCATTTGCTTCCTTTTGATGTGCGTAATAAAAAACAAGTTTTTGCTTCCCTGGAGCAAGTTCCACAGGAATGGAGGTCTATTGATGTTCTGGTTAATAATGCAGGGTTGGCTTTAGGAAGGGATTTAATACAGGAAGGGGATATAGAAGATTGGGACACCATGATAGATACAAATGTTAAAGGATTGCTTTATGTAACACGGGGAGTTGTTCCATGGATGATCGAAAATAAAAAAGGACATATTATTAATTTGGGATCCATTGCCGGTAAAGAAGTGTACGAAAGAGGTAATGTTTATTGTGCCAGTAAGTTTGCTGTTGATGCTCTAACTAAAAGCATGCGTATCGATCTTTTGGAACATCAAATTAAAGTAACATCTATAAATCCGGGAGCAGCCGAAACTGAATTTTCTCTGGTTCGTTTTAAAGGAAATGAGGAGGCTTCAAAAAAAATTTATGAAGGTTATACACCACTTACGGCAAAAGATGTGGCTGAGGTTGTATATTATGTTACCACTCTACCACAACATGTTTGTGTTAATGAATTATCAATAACAAGCACGCAACAGGCATCGGCTGTTTACTTCAATAAAAAGTCTTAATAGATTTTAATAATTCTAACAATTTTAAATAAAATAGTAGAACTACTGGCATTAGTTTCGCTAAAGGCGGTTGTGCGTTCGGGAAAATACTAATTCTATAAATTTCTTCGTTATTTGTAGAATAAAAGCTTGTGAAAAGTTTTAATTCAGCTAAAATTTCTTCTATTTTTATCATCATTAAAATATCCAATTCCTGATATAAACCTTATGAAAAAGTTATCCCTATTCTTGTCCTTCCTCCTGCTCCTTTCTACTTCTATTTACGCACAGGATGTAATTCGTTTACAGGAATGTAAAAGTGTTACCATTCAGACGCAGGTAGATAGTTTAAAAACCCTTTTTGCTAAAGATGGTTTTGTAGTTTTAAAAGAAGCATCAATAACCATGGAAAGTGAATATGAAATGCCCGTGATTGTACCACTGCAACAAGGCAGCCTCTATAATTTTGTTTTTATTGGAGAGCCCACCTCCCGTTTATATGAAGTACGCATGTTTGACTGGAATGAAAAACAGGTTGTTTATCAAAAAAAGTTATGGGGAGATATAGATGGTAACATTATTTCTTATTCTTACATACCAAAATTTACAGAGTTTCATATGATGAGGCCTGTACAGATAAATAAAAAACAAAAGAAAAATCTTTGTGGTTATGTAATGCTGTTCAAAAAAACAGCACCTGTAGCAGTTCCTTAAAAATATTTAATCTCTTAATATTTAAACCGCATTAGGCGGTTTTTTTTGTGACTGATCATAAAGAAACAACTACCTATTATTCGTTATCAGGTGAAGTGAGCATTCAAAAATTCTAGCATATTTGCTGCGCTATTCAATGAAGATGCTGATCCCGATAGCTATACAATATTCAAAATATACAGTAAATATTAATCATTGAAAGATGATGACCTGAATAAAAATCGAGGACAAAATGAGCATCAGTTACTAATAACGATTCAAAAAATTAATCTTTTATTGCACCAATGAAATTCTTACCTGCAAACCACCTCTTGTTGTAGTAACCGGTGCTGCAGTGGCTATTTTAGGGATTACCCTGTTTTGTTCGAAGTAAAACTTAAGATTGATCCTGTTATTTAAAACATAATCAATCGTTGGTGATAGCCTGATTACTTTTTGACCTGCTGTTCCAAACGCAGTATTCTGGTCCAGTTTACTGTTAGCTGTTGCATCGTCACGAAGACTGAAGTCAAAACGGAAAGTAATATCATTATCCAATCTCTTACCTTCCTTACCTATACGCATGTTTTGAAGAAAAGGCACACCACGGCGGCGCCAGTTAAAACCAATAGTATATTCTGTAGATCTGTTTTCTGCCAATTGATAATCTACAAGACTCAAACTGAGCTGCCTGCTCTTCCTGTATTCTACACGGGTAGATAATTGATTGGTAAATGTCATGTCAACTTCCAGCAAAGGGCTAAACTGTTCGCTTATAGTAATGTTTGGTACCAGGAAGTATGGGATGTAATTTCCTGTTAGTGTATCACGGAAAAATGGATATCCCACACGAAAAGGATCCTGAAACAACAACGCAGTATTAAAGCTGTTCATACTTAATGTGCTGTTGTAACCATGGCGAATAGTAAAGTTGGTAAAGATTTTTTCAAAAGGTTTAAGCCTGCTCAATCCATTGTATGTAATGTTCCAGTTTGGTTTTGGTAGCAGACCAGAAAACGGATTTGATCTGAGATTTGGATTGTCACTTTTGATCAGTGAAATTGAATTAGGATCTTTATCTGTATAAGCGGCAAGGAAGGCGGGTATCAATACATCCTGTGCATACCTGCCATAACCTTGTACATATCCGTCAGGTCCTACAGGATTATTCTGAGCATATACATTCTCCCCTTTTAACCTTTGTGATAAAGTAGCCCGGTTTGCTTCAAATTGTTTAAATGTTTCAGATACTTCATTAGGATCAAACTTAGAGAATAAGGTTTGGTAAGAAATGTAACTTATGCTAAAGCTTCCCATTGCATATGGGTTTAACCTTGTTAACCCGCTGAATCCTGTTGTGTCTTTGAAGAGTTCTGCATAATCTTTGCGGAACGTTTTATCAAGGTTTACATCAACATTTAAATCGCGTATGGGTGTCAGTTGTGCGGTTAGGCTTAGACGTTGACTGAATGTTTGACGAATCAGTTCATTAAAAATTTCATCTCTTGTAATCAGACCACGAGCACCTAACGAATTTATATCGCTTGTATCGGGTTGATATCCCATAACATATTTCCATCCCGGTGAAGAGTTCCTGAAATTCATTCCCAAAAATTTCGTACTGTCAAGATAGCCAGGTAATAATGTTCCAAGATCTTCAGTATACTGCACGCCCACTCTCTTTACAGAAGTTGCCATTTGAGCAATAAAACGTGCTAATCCACCCACTTCAGGTAAGGCATTAGGGTCACGTTTTCTTTGTTGCTTACCGGTTGCAGTATCTTTTACCACAGGTGGCTTAGGTTGTGCCGGCCTGTCACTATATACACCACGTAAAAACTTCCACTTATTATATAGCTGGTCAAAATTAAATTCACCATTTATGTTTTTTGTTTGCCCGTTTAATATGGTGTTACCTAAATTCTTTGCTAATAATGAAGCTGCGATCCAATCATATTTGCCTGTATAACTTGCTCTGATATTTGTCCAGTCAAGGAAAGGAATTTTAGAAGTTGGTAATGTATATGATAAAGTACCATTATGCTGGTAATGCGTTGTTCTGCCACCTTTCCAGAAATTTTTACTTACAGAATCTTTTTTCCCTTTTGTATCTATATATCCAAACGGTTCATCAACACGTGCATTATTTATGGCATTAAAATCTAAGGTTAGTGATCGCGTTAAATCCCATCTAAGAGTATAATAGCGATCGAAATAAAAATATTTATCGAAAGTTTCAGGCAGCTTATATCCACCGCCGCCTACATTTCTGGACCGCAAAGAACCCATTTGCCTGAACACATCTGCCTTAACAGAAATCTGTGGTTTATAATTAAAATTAATATCGCGAATTAATGCCAGCCACTGAGAATTAGATTTTATTAAAGGTTTGAAAGGTTCCATAAATTTTTGCTGAGGCATAAAATTATATGAAACAGCGCCACGTGTTCTTTGTATATCTTCTGATTCTATAATTGGATTTGATCTTTCCTGGTGCGAGTAAGAATAATTGAAATCTAAATTTGAAATATCCCAGGGCTGAACAGGTTTATTATTTGTTTTGATCTTCTTTACATTGTTAAAAGAAACTGTTTTTATAGTCAGATCATCTATAGCATCTCTTCTGATGGAATCCTTCATATCATCCGGGCTGTTCTTCAACTTGTCCTGGAATCTTATATCAAGATCATATGGATCATATTCAGGCGTACTTTGGGTTTTACTGATACCTGCATACACTGGTATTTGTAAAGCAGCCCCTTTAGGTACCAATTTTCCTAAATCCAAATTTGTACTTACATCAAATTGTTTAAAGTCTTCGCGGCTTCTTTCATTAACCCTTTGCTCCAATGTTCCAAAACCACGGCTGCGTGCACTACCAGCAAATGTAAGATTACCAAGATCGGCTAACCTGATGTCCACCCTTCCTAAAGCCGCCCAACCTCCTCTTTCATCTAACTGTGATAATCTCAATTCATTAAACCATATTTCTGCGCAACCAACATCGGGACCTGCATTTTCTACTGCCAGCATCATTCCTCTTACCTCCCCAAGATTAGGATTACCCATTATTGCCAGCACTCTGCCATCAGGTAGTGTGCGTTTATAGTATTGAGAAGTATTGAACCCACTGCTGTTACGCTGTGCTTTTAATATGGTTAATTCATTCAGGTTAAAATCCAAACTATTTTGAGAAGGCCATATTAATGCTGAATCACGAGTACCCCATGGAGTAACTATTAAAGGAATTCTGATTTCATAATAATTGCTGACAAAATCATTGCCTATTCTTATAATAGCATTTAAATCACGATCTCTTATTGATGTTGGATCCTGTGCAGACTCGGCATGAATAAACATTTCCATTCTACCATACTGCCTGAGGTCAAGATTCATTGTTTTAAATACACCCCTGGCCTGACTTTTTTCCAGGTTACAAACACGTAAGCTTAAAGCTTGCTCATTTTGTAAAAGCTGCACATTATTATTACTAATTTGTTGCTGCCTGTCTATACCCGGCGGTGTTACATAAGGTATGGGATTACGCTGATCATTTTCTTCCAGGTTTACAGCAAGTACATCAACCTGTGTAGGATCATTAGCAGGCAATTGCAAATAATTTCCTGTAGTATCTGTTTCGAAATTAAATTTTCTCCATTGATTGCGCACCAGTTCTAACTTAGCAAAACGCAATACAATTGAATCTTCAAAAGATGTAAGAAACATTCTTATAAACCTGACAGATTTAAAATCAGGAATGTTACCAACTTTTGCTTCATAATCCTTTATTGGTATCCGGAACAGGTACCATTTTTCTGATCTTGTAGTACCATCGGCAAGCCTTACATTCCTTGCTTCTCTGACATCGGTAATAAGAGGATTGTTAGATACATTCATCCCCGGTCTTAATTCCACCCTGTACTGAAAATATTCTTCTGTTTCGTTTAATGTATTATCCCTGTTTAGTTCTTCCTGGTCGGGGTAAAGTGTAAATGCGTTTGTAAATTGATCCGTAGAATTTGCAATGGGAGAATTACCATGTGGATTATTTACATGTTTATAACGTTGTAAAATACCTGCATCAGGATTTTTTTCATATGCAGGATCGCGATAACCTTTAAAATTATCTTTTGCCGGATCTTGTAAAAGTTGCTGATAAGTTACAGGATCCAGAATGCTTTGAACAGTGTTTAGGTATGATTCGAATTTTACTTTTTCATCATCATCTGTTAATCCATCAAAACCTACATCCTGAAAAGGACGATCTGCAGGATCATTACTAAAAGCATTGGTAACCTGTATGGGATTACGTGGAACTCTTCCCCACACAGTTTCATCAGTTAAAGTATTTGGAGTACTTGGTGTTGGCAGTCCATTCTCAAACTGTCTTTTCCCATCCCTCAATATATCTTCTGAAATGGTTCCAAGGTTAAAATATATTTCACCGCCGTTACTGTTTGGTTTATTTATAAAAGGATCCTGTATCCAAAACTCAATGAATTCTATATTGCTGGTTTCAAAATCTGTTTGATCAATATTGCGCATGATGCCACCCCATGCTTTTTTTGGCTGTCTTAAATTATTTCTAAAATCTATTTTAGCAGGGTCTGACGCAAAGTTGTAAGGACCTTTTTCACTTGGATAATAGGCCATATCGAAAGTGGTTAATAAAGCCTGTCCTATATCAAGAGTTCTCTGTGGAAAAATTTCGTTTTGAAAAACCTGCCTTGTCTCTGGTTTGGATAATTCTGCAAGGTTTCCTCTTAATGGATTATTTGGATTTCGGCGCTCCTGTAATACCGGTTCAATATTATACCAGGCTAATTTTGCCCTGTTATAGCCATATTCCAGATTGTTAGATAATTCAGCTTCAGGGAACATGATAGTTCCGTTTTTATCGGGAGACTTTTGTGGTGTGGAAGCTAGCGTCCAGCTGATTAAAGGAAATCTCAAATCAATACTGCTGCGTGTACCTTCAAAATCATCTATATAAATCACCCCTGCTGATCCTTTTCCAATTTGAGGAGAATGCCCGGGTTGCAACATAGCTGCTTCTCCATATGCATTTATAGATGAAACCGTTCTGGTGGAATAAAAAGGTAATTTATCAAGCCATTTTGAAAGACGTGGAATATCGTTTCTATAGTCAAAGTCTACTCCATACATAGTATTACGAATGGGATCTTCACCATAGGTCTGTTTATTAAAAAATGGTCTTTCACCCAACCTAACCATGGATGCACCTAAACTAAGATTTTTACTATGCAGGTAATCGAGACGTAATCCTAAATAATTTTTTTGTTGTAAGCCAAACGTGGCGTTGTTCTCATACTGCACATTTACCGGTACTCCGGAATTGATGATGGCTGAATTGATAATTCTTAAACTTCCAAGATCATAGTTAATTTCATAATCAATATTCTCCTGCAATATTTGCCCACCGGCGGAAACAGTTACAGAACCTCGTGGAATATTAAAACCAAGCTGGTATTCACCACTGCCCTGCGATTGAGAACGTCCAACTAATTTAAACCTGTTGAGGTTGGCATAGGTTTGAGCTATAGCTTTAATGGTATCGTAAAGAGGATAATATAAATATTTTTGTTTGGCTGCATCATTGGCATAAACATATTCAAGATCTCTACCAAAAGGCTCCAGTACAGGGAAAATAATCCGGCTTTGAGATGGGATGACAGTATAATTGGGAATATAATCAAACACTCCATCAGGTTGCGGATCATTATTATTATTTAGCCTGTCAAGGTTTACAAGTGTTAATAAAGGAAGACCTCTGTATTGTGTAAGAACGCTATCATTGATTGGTAAATATCTTTTTACTCCAAGGCTAGGCTCTTCATACACAACATCAAGTTTAAAATCTGTTGGTTCCAATTGTCCATAACCAATGCTATAAACATTTTTCATCATCAGATCCCATATTGGCAGATTGGTACGCTGCGATGTAGCTTTTAATAATTTCAGAAAAAGGACTTTTTGACTATTTCCACTGCTGTCCGGTGGCACATCCTGTGAAAATTCGCCTACCTGGTATACCTTACCGTTGTATGTGTATTGGTAAGCAACACCCAACACTTCATCGGGTTGTAATGGTTGATTTATAGAAAGAAAGCCAATACGCTCATTAAAATAATAATCAGACGGGAATAATTTGCGTGCAAAAGTTTTTTCAAAATCCTGTACAGGCTGTAATCCCATTCCTATTAAAGTAGTTTGCGCTGTGGTGGAATTACGTGCATTAGGTGTGTTCAACAACATGCTATAAAGAGAATTGGCGTCATTTCCGGGCAATGTATTTGGATTACCGCCACCGGGAACTGAAAAGGGATTACCCTCACCAAGATCCATAAAAGCCACAATGTCTCTTGTGTCTGTGGTGATTCCGGTACGATTGGTAACCCATACTTCCATTCTCACAATTTGTACATTAGATCTGACCAAAGGCAGATCTTTCATGGCGTTGTTATAGTTATTCCTGAAATAATGAGCTAATAAAAAGTGCCGGTTTTCTTCATATTCATCAGCCCTGATATCAAATAATTGCGAGGCGGCACCACCCTGCATACCCATGGCTTGTCTTTGCGAACGTTGGTTGGCTAAAACCGTTGTAACAAAAAGTTTCCCGAATTGAAGTTGCGTTTTCACGCCGAAGAGTGACTGAGCACCGGGAATAAGTGAACCTTTAGAAGTAAAATTTATATTTCCCAGCTGGAATTGTTTTAATATTTCATCATCTTTTCCGTGGTAATCAAGCTTGAGCTGGTTTTCAAAATCAAAATTGGCTAAAGTATTATAATTTATAGGCAGTTTGATCTTATCCCCTATATTGGCATCTACCTGCAACTGGGCATTCATATTAAAATCAAACCCACCTGTCTTTCTAGCTCTTTCAGGTAAAGTGGGATTATTTATATGCTGACCCTGGTAGCCTGCTGCAATATCAACGTACCCTGTAGGATTAATTTCAACCTTTCCATTACCGGTAATACGGTTCATCCAGTCAGGAGAAAAACCAAAATTGGGTCTTACGTTTCTTCGGTTAAGATTGATTAAGGTATTTGCCCGAGTACGGAAATATTCATTTTCATCTTTTTTTCCCTGAAGTTCAATAAACTCCCTCATGGAAAAAGTCATTGGAGTACGATAATATCTTTCGCCTATTTTTTCTATAACAAAATACTGTTTTGTTTCGGGGTCATATTCAACTGTTCTTTTTATAAAAGCAGTATCTCTAAGTTCAAAGGCATTTCTTCCGGGGTAGGTATAAGGGTCGCCTCTGCGGTCAGTTAAAGGATGCTTGGTTGTGTCCTGGAAATAATAATTTGTATTTAAGGGAATGGCATAGGAGCGTTCTCCGGAAATTAACAAGAGTAGGGTAGCTACAAGGGTAGAAAATATAAAGGTAGAATAAGGCTTCAAGCTAATCTTCTCGCAATTAGTTAATCAATCAAAGGGTTTGCAATGCTTTTTTGATAAGTGCTTCTACACCCAGTTCAGGATGCTGCTCCATTACTTTGGAAATAGCTGCATCAGCGGCCTGCCTGTTTATACCTAAAGCAATCAATGCATTTAACGCATCGTTAGGTAAACTATTGCTTTTGAAGGATGAAATATTTGAGTCTATTGGGAGTTTTGATAATTTGTCACGAAGTTCTAAAACAATACGTTCTGCAGATTTTTTCCCGATTCCTTTTATGCCTTCCAGTTGTCTTGCATTTCCCTGTACAATTGCTCTTATAATTTCTTCAGGCTTCATGTAAGAAAGCATCACCCTGGCGGTAGATGCCCCAACCCCGGAAACATTAATCAATTGAAGAAAAAGTTCCTTTTCTGCTGAATCGAAAAAGCCATATAAAATATGAGCGTCTTCTCTAACCAGTAAATGTGTTAGCAGGGTTCCCTCTTCAATTTTTTCCAGTTTAGAATATGTATGTAGACTGATATTTACCTCGTACCCAACCCCATTTACATCAACATGAATTACGGCAGGAGATTTTTTTATAAAGCTGCCTCTTAAGAAAGCGATCATATTTGCGAAAGTAATAGAAAGATACTATTGATTTTTTTTGATTTTAAAGTTATATTAACCTTTAAATGCAGTTATAAGGTCTTTAGTATCTTAGCTGCTATTTTATAAAAAATAGCTGAGTGATACAAAAAATAAATGCTGCCATAACTGCTGTGGGTGGTTATGTACCGGAAACAAGACTTACAAATGCAGATTTTGAAAGAATGGTTGATACGAACGATGAATGGATAAAATCACGGACAGGTATCACTGAAAGAAGAATTTTAAAAGAACCCGGAAAGGCAACTTCTGACCTTGGAGCCCCTGCTGTTCAATTGCTGTGTGAAAAAAGAGGTATCGACCCTGAGGAGATAGATGTTATTATTTGTGCAACGGTTACACCGGATATGGTATTTCCCGCAACAGCCAATATCATCAGCCATAAAGTGGGCGCCAAACATGCCTGGGGTTTTGACCTGGAGGCAGCTTGTTCAGGATTTTTATATGCGCTTACTGTAGGTGCGTCCTTAATTGAAAGCCGGAGGTATAAAAAAGTAGTAGTGGTTGGTGCAGATAAAATGAGTGCTATCGTAGATTACAGCGACCGCACCACCTGTGTTTTGTTTGGTGATGGTGCCGGGGCAGTTTTATTAGAACCAAATACAGATGGTTTCGGAATATTAGATAGTATTTTAAAAAGCGATGGCAGCGGAAAAGAGTTTCTGCACATGAAAGCAGGGGGTTCTTTAAAACCTCCTTCTGCCGAAACAGTTGCCAACAAAGAACATTATATTTTCCAGGACGGGCAGCCCGTTTTTAAAGCTGCTGTTAAGGGGATGGCTGATGTAAGTGCTGAACTTTTAGAAAAGAATAATTTAACCGGAGATGATATTGCATGGCTGGTACCTCACCAGGCTAATAAAAGAATTATTGATGCTACAGCCAACAGGATGGGATTATCTCATGAAAAAGTAATGATGAATATAAGCCGGTATGGAAATACAACAGCTGCAACCATTCCTTTATGTCTTTGGGACTGGAAGCATGATTTAAACAAAGGTGATAATATTGTTTTGGCTGCTTTTGGTGGAGGGTTTACCTGGGGAGCTACATTGGTAAAGTGGGCGTATTGAGATGGGAGATGTCAGGTATCAGGCATTTGGTATAATTCATAATCCATAATTCATAATTAACTTACTTCCTGCTCCAAACAATAAAATCTGTCGCTGGTATATTCTTTATTTCCAGTTGTCTTAGTATAGTCACTAACTGGCCACGGTGATAGGTACCGTGATTGAAAATATGGATCAGCACCTGGTAAGTACTTTGTTTGAACTTTTCCTTTTTAGTATTGTAATAAATAAACTGGTGATCCAGCATATGCTGTTGTGAGGTTAATATCCATTCATGCCATTGCTTTGACTGGTTCATTAGTAAATTTGAAAGTTCATTAAAATCTCCCTGGAAAAATTCACCGGGTGCTTTAATTTGTTCATTTAATTTCATTCTTTGCCACCAAATGTTTTCGGCATTCCACATATGTTTAACCGTTTCGGTTAATGATGGAAAACTACTTGCAACCTGCATTATTTGTACTTCCGGAGAAAGTTTATTTATTGTTGAAAAGAGCAATTGATTTGCCCACATATGGTAAGCAGAAAATTGGGTTAAAAGAATCTTCATAACAAAATGTACTTTCAGCAGTAAATAGATACTAAATAACAAAACATTTATCATGCCTGATAAAAATTTTCATTTTAATGGATTTGGATCAACAGCCATCCATGCCGGTCATACCCAGGATGCAAACTATGCACACCAGGTTCCTATTTATGCCTCCAGCACTTTTGTATATGACAATGCCGAACAAGGCATGAATAGATTCAGTGGTAAAGAAGAAGGATTTATTTATTCACGATGGGGTAACCCTACATTCAGAGAAGCAGAAGAAAAAATTAATGCTTTAGAAACTTATAGTTTACCTATTGAAACACATGCCATACTTCACGCATCCGGCATGGCAGCCATTACAACATTAATGTTATCCAATTTAAAATCCGGAGACAAAGTAGTTTCTCATTTTTCTTTATATGGAGGTTCAGATGATTTGCTTCAAACGGTGTTGCCTGCTCTTGGTATAGAATCCATTATTGTTGATTTAACCAATCTTGAAATAGCTGAAGATGTTTTGAAAAAAGACAGAAATATTAAAATGCTTTACCTGGAAACACCTGCTAATCCTACTATTCAGTGTGTAGATCTTGAACAACTTTCCAAACTGGCAAAACAATACAGAATTTTGGTAGCATGCGACAATACATTTGCTACTCCATACCTGCAACAACCATTTAATTATGATATTGATTTTATTGTACACTCAACTACAAAATTTTTAAATGGACATGGTTCAGCCATTGGCGGTGTTTTATTAGGAAGAGATGTAGAGTTTATGAAAACAAAAGTTACAAAAACGCATCGTTTACTTGGTGGAAATGCAAATCCGTTTGATGCTTTTTTATTGATCCAGGGAATAAAAACACTGGAACTTAGAATGATAAGGCATTGTCATAATGCTTCAGAGGTTGCAAACTTTTTGAATCACCACACAAAAGTTGCCCGTGTAAATTATGCAGGACTGTCAACACACCCATCATACGAGATTGCAAAAAAACAAATGAAACATCCCGGTGCCATGTTAAGTTTTGAACTGAAAGATGGTTTACAGGGTGGTATCTCATTTATGAATAAATTAAAAATGTGCACCCGTACAGTTTCACTGGGAACAGTAGATACCTTGCTGTCTCATCCTGCTTCTATGACACATCAATCCGTTTCAGCAGAACATCGTGAGAAATATAATATTACTGAAGGATTAATAAGAATGAGTGTTGGTATAGAAGACCTTCAGGATATTATTAATGATCTTGAACAAGCATTATCATAATTGTTATGTATTGTGTTTTTAAATTCTCTAATACTCATTTTAAAAAATAACAATGCGAATTTTTTATTCTTTTATATTATTTATTTCATCCTGTGCTGTTTTACCAAAAGAAAATTATGATGTAATTATTTCCGGTGGTTTGGTTTATGACGGCAACGGTGGACAACCAACCAGAACTGATATTGGAATCAAAAATGATACAATAGCTTTTATAGGAAATTTATCAAAAGCAACAGCAAAAGAAAATATTGATGCAAACGGCAAAGCTGTTGCTCCTGGTTTTATTAACATGTTAAGTTGGGCAACCGAAACCCTAATTGAAGATGGCAGATCCATGGGTGATATAAGGCAGGGTGTAACATTAGAAGTGTTTGGTGAAGGATGGAGTATGGGTCCCTTGAATGACAAGATGAAACAGGAAGTAAAAAATGATCAAACTCTTTTTAAGTATGATGTTACATGGAGTACATTAGGAAGTTATTTACAAATGCTGGAAGACAAAGGTGTTTCACCTAATGTAGCCTCGTTTGTTGGTGCTACTACTGTACGTATGCATGTTATTGGAGAAGATAATCGTGACCCTACGGAAACTGAATTAATGCAGATGAAACATTTAGTGAGACAGGCTATGGAAGAAGGTGCATTGGGTGTTGGATCATCTTTAATTTATCCTCCTGCATTTTTTGCTAAAACATCGGAGCTAATAGAATTGTGTAAAGAAGCTTCTACATATGGAGGCATGTACATAAGTCATATGCGCAGTGAAGGAAATAATATTTTTGAAGCAGTTGAAGAACTTATAACCATTGCAAAAGAAGCAAATATTCCTGCTGAAATCTATCATTTAAAAGCTGCCGGTAAAAATAATTGGGGTAAGATGGATAGCGTAATAAAAAGAATAGAACGTGCCCGCAAAGAGGGATTAATGATAACAACTGATATGTACACTTATACAGCAGGCGCTACCGGGTTAACAGCAGCTTTTCCGCCTTCCTTACAGGATGGTGGTTTTGAAAAATTATGGCAACGTTTACAGGATGCGGAAATAAGAAAACAAATGGCAGTAGCCATGAAATCAGATGCAACAGATTGGGAGAACTTGTATTACGGCGCTGAAGGTGGAAAAAACGTTTTGTTATTAGGATTTAGAAGGGACTCATTAAGAAAATATATAGGTAAAACAGTAGCTGATGTAGCAGCAATATGGGGTAAGTCAGAAGAAGAAACTGCAATGGACCTGATAGTGCAAGACAGTAGCCGTGTGGATGTTGCTTATTTTTTAATGAGTGAGGAAAATGTAAAAAAACAACTGAAGCTACCTTATATGAGTTTTGGTAGTGATGCAGGCTCTATGGTGCCTGAAGGTGTATTTTTAAATACCAGTACACACCCAAGGGCGTATGGAAATTTTGCAAGAGTGTTGGGCAAGTACAGCAGGGATGAAAAAGTATTGCCTCTTGAAGAAGCAATCTATAAACTAACCAAATTGCCGGCAACCAATTTAAAACTTCAAAAACGAGGTGAATTAAAAAAAGGATATTATGCTGATATTGTTATTTTCGATCCTGTAACTGTAAAAGATCATGCTACATATGAAAAACCACACCAGCTTGCAACAGGAGTAACTGATGTTTTTGTAAATGGAAAACAGGTATTAAAGAACAGTAAACATACAGGCGCTACACCAGGACGATTTATAAAAGGTGCAGGCTATAAAAATTAAATGCTACTAATAATTTTATGAATAAGATTTTTTTCCTTTTGTTATTTGCCATTATACAAATGGCAGCTTATGGGCAAACTACAAATGATAAAAGAATAGTTGCTTTAGAACCCCAGTTAAATAAACTATTGAAAGACTGGAAAGCTGCAGGCTTTGCTGTTGCAGTTGTTGACAAGAACAAAGTGATTTATGCCAAAGGTTTTGGGTTCAGAGACCTGGAAAAGAAATTACCTGTAACTACAAATACTTTATTCCCAATTGGATCCTGTACAAAAGCTTTTACATCTTCATTAATAGGAGTGTTGGATAAAGAAAAATTGGTTGAATTTGATAAACCATTTTATTCTTATTTACCTGCCATTAATTTTTATAAACCTGAAATGACTCAGAACATTACATTGAGAGACATGATGAGTCATAGAACCGGGTTGCCCAGACATGATTTTTCATGGTATCTCTTTCCTTCATCTTCAAGAGATTCATTATTACAAAGGGTAAAATATATGGAACCATCAGCCGGCATAAAGGACAAATGGCAATACAACAATTTCATGTTTTTATTACAGGGACTGGTAGCTGAAAAAATTACCGGAAAAAGTTGGGAGGAGAACATCAAAACAAAATTCTTTGCACCGTTAAACATGAACAGATCAAATTTCTTTATCAGTGACATGACAAAAGACAATGATGCAGCAATTGGGTATTATGTAAAAAATGATAGCCTGATAAAAAAATTACCATATTATGAAATTGGATCAATGGGGCCTGCAGGAAGTATAAACAGTAGTGTAATGGAAATGAGCAATTGGGTGAGAACCTGGATTAATGGAGGAAAGTTTAATGATAAAGAAATTCTACACTCCTCGTATATACGTGATGCAATCAGTTCTCAAATGATCATCTCACCTTCATTACCTGATAAAGAAATTCCTGATGTATTTTTTGGCAACTATGGTTTCGGATGGTTTTTAACTTCCTATAAAGGTCATTACATGGCTCAACATGGAGGTAATATTGATGGCTTTTCTGCTAATACAGCATTCTTCCCAACAGATAGTATTGGAATTATTGTATTATCAAATCAAAATGGATCGGTATTACCAGGCATAATTAGAAATATGATTGCAGACAAAGTATTGGGTTTGAATTATACAGATTGGAGCGGTTTACGAAAAAAAGCTGCAGATAAAGCAAAAGAAGCAGAAGCAGAAATAAAAAAAACATCAAGTCAAAAACAGGGCACAAAACCTACACATGCATTAAAAGAATATACAGGCTTGTATTCACACCCCGGTTATGGAGCTATTGAAGTGTATTTGAATGGAGATTCATTAATGGCAAGTGTTCCTAATAAAAATTTATGGCTTAAACATTATCACTATAATATTTTTTCTCCTTATGAAAAAGATCCTGAAGAAGGAATTGACACTTCAGCCGCATCGCAATTGAAATTTAATTTTTTAATGAATTTACAAGGAGAAATAAATACAATTTCTACTGATCTTGAACCTTCATTAAAATCCCTGGAGTTTGTTAAAAGGCCAAAGGAAGTTGCCATGACAGAGGCCAGTTTGCAGGATTATGTTGGAGATTTTGAATTAATGGGTACAATAATAAAAGTTTATTCAAAGGGTAATACACTTTATGTACACGTTCCGGGTCAGCCCGACTATGAATTAGCTGCAGAAGGTAATGATAAATTTAATTTGAAGATATTAAATGGATATTCACTTCAGTTTATAAGAGATGATGCAAAAAATGTGATCTCGGCTTCTTTTATTCAACCAAACGGAACCTTCACAGCCACAAAAAAGAAATAATATTTGGTATATTTTTTCGTAGAGCATAGATATGGAAATTAAAATCAGGAAAGCAGTTAAAGAAGATTGTTCAAGAATATTAGAACTAGTAAAGGAACTAGCTGCTTTTGAAAGAGCACAAAAAGAAGTAAGTGTTTCACTGGAACATTTTGAAATGAGTGGTTTTGGTTACAAACCTATTTGGTGGGCATTTGTAATAGAAGTAGACGGCGAGGTACAAGGCTTCGCCTTATACTATATTCGATTCAGCACCTGGAAAGGTCAGCGTATGTACCTGGAAGATTTTTATGTTACTGATGATATGCGGAGAAAAGGATTGGGTAAATTATTATTTGAAAAACTAATTCAGGAGGCTAAAAGAAGAAAACTTAATGGTATTCAATGGCAGGTATTGGAATGGAATGAACCAGCTATAAATTTTTACAAAAAATACAAAACAGCTTTTGACAGTGAATGGATCAATTGTGCAATAAGTGTCGATTAATTAGCCGTTTGAGCTACAACAGATTTATCAATTTTTAAAATAAGCCCCTGTAAAACCTTGCCCGGACCTGCTTCAGTAAATTTACCTGCTCCGTCAGTTATCATTGCCTGTACACATTGGGTCCATTTAACAGCGCCCGTTAATTGATTTATCAAGTTTACTCTTATCTCATCTTTATCAAAAATTCCTTTAGCCACTACATTTTGATAAACAGGACAAGTTGGATTATTAAACCTGGTTTTTCCAATGGCATCTGCCAGTTCTTTTTTGGCAGAATCCATTAATGGTGAATGAAAAGCGCCACCAACCGGTAATACCAATGCTCTTTTTGCGCCGGCAGCTTTCATTTGTTCGCAGGCTCTTTCAATACCTTTTATACTTCCTGAAATTACCACCTGCCCCGGACAATTATAATTTGCGGGCACAACCACTTCACCAGTTTCTTCCTGTACCTGCTTACATATTTGTTCTACGTTTTCATCTGAAAGACCTAGCACAGCAGCCATAGTGGAGGGATTTTGATCGCAAGCTTTTTGCATTGCTTTTGCCCTTAAGCTTACCAATTCTAAACCATCCTCAAAACTTAGAATACCATTTGCAACAAGGGCGGAAAATTCTCCCAAAGAATGACCGGCAACCATATCGGGCCTGTTATATTCTAAAATACGATAAGCAATAATAGAATGCAGAAATATGGCAGGTTGGGTAATATTAGTTTGTTTCAGGTCTTCTTCGCTCCCATTGAACATTATATCTGAAAGCCTGAAACCTAGAATTTCATTTGCCTGTTCAAATATTTTTTTAGCAAAAGCATTATTATCATAATGCAATTTGCCCATTCCTGTAAATTGTGCACCCTGCCCGGGGAATACAAAAGCATGTTTCATAAAAAATCAAATTCAATTTCAGCCAGCAAAAGCAATTGCCTTGCTTTTCTATTCCAAAAAGAGCGGCTAAGATAAATGAAATGAATTTGATTATTATTAATCCAGATCTGCAGTAATTAAATTTAAAAATTCGTTCCTTGTTAAATGATTGCTCAATAAAACACCATCAAAAGCTGAAGTTGTAGTAATGGAATTTTGCTTTTGTACACCTCGCATCATCATACATAAATGCCTGGCTTCAATTACCACTGCAATACCCAATGGGTTCAGGCTTTCTTTAATGGCACCTAAAATTTGTGTGGTTAATCGCTCCTGTACCTGCAATCTTCTTGAATATACATCCACCACCCTGGCCAATTTGCTTAAGCCGGTAATATACCCATTTGGTATATAGGCAATGTGTGCCTTACCATAAAAAGGATGCAGATGATGTTCACACATAGAATATAATTCAATGTTCTTTACAATAACCATTTCACTTACATCTTCTTTAAACCTTGCTGCATTTAAAATGGCTACTGCATCCTGGGTATAACCCTGTGTATTATAAATTAATGCTTTGGCAGCCCTTTCCGGAGTGTTAGCTAACCCCTCTCTTCCGGCATCTTCACCGGTAAGTTCAATTATTTTATTATAATGAAATGCCAGTTGACGCGTGGTTTCTTCATCAAACTCCTCTGTTTTTTTATATAAAATCTTCTTTTGCATTATTTTTTATTTAACCGGGTATTCAACAAAATTTCGTGGTGTTTCATATAACCTTATAAATAAATCCATATCAGCAGGTATATTGGGTCGGAGCAGTTCAAAAATTACTATAACAATATTTTCAGCTGTAGGGTTCATATTCTTAAATTCAACAGTATCCAGGTTTAGATTTTTATGATCAAACCTTTGCAATACATATTTATCAGTAAGTTCTGATAGTTTTTTCATATCCATCACAAATCCGGTTTTTTCATCAACTTCACCTACTACCTGAATTTCAAGCTCATAATTGTGACCATGATAATTGGGTAAACTGCACTTTCCAAACACATCCAGATTTTGTTCATCTGTCCACTGGCTGCTATATAAACGATGAGCAGCATTAAAATGTTCACGGCGAAAAACAGAAACTCGTTTTTTCATAGTTAAAATTTAATCCCCAAAATATTCAACATAGATTCTGGGTGTTTCATACAATTTAATGCAATGAAGCTGAACACCATCAGGTAAATGAGGTATCAATTGTTTCCAGATACCTATAGCCAGGTTTTCAGTAGAACAAAACTGACCCTTTAAAAATTCAACGTCAACATTCAAGTTCCTGTGATCAACCTTTTCAATAACATATTCTTTAATCAGTAAACTAAGCCTCTTTACGTCAAATACAAAGCCTGTTTCAGGATCAGGTTTCCCTTTAACCGTTACATATAATTCGTAATTATGACCATGCCAGTTGTCATTAGCACATTTGCCAAAAACAGCGTCATTTTTTTCCCTGCTCCATCCCGGATTATATAATTTATGTGCTGCATTAAAATGTTCAACACGTGTCAGAAACACCATTCTATCAATTTTTTGCAAAGGTAAAGCAGATGCGTAAACAACTAAGTCTATATAAAGGTGTAAAAAATATGGCTTAGGTGTAAATTTACAGATGTCAGTTTTATTATGCGCAGCAACCGGTATGGAAGTATCACCCACAGTGCAAATGATGGCGAAGCAAAATTTCTCCGGTAAGGTAGATTTGCTAATAACAGGTGTAGGATTAATGGCTGCTACTTACGCTTTAACCAAACAAATAGCACAAAAAAAACCTGCCATTATTGTCCAGGCAGGTATTTCAGGATGCCTTGATGAAGCACTAAGTTTAGGCGAAGTGGTGGTGGTTAAAAATGAAGCAATTGGTGATATGGGAGTCATGGAAAATGATTCATTTAAAACATTGTTTGAACTGAATTTAATACAGAAAGATGAACAACCCTGGCAAAATGGTAAATTGGTAAATACGCATAACAACTTACTTTTCTTAACAGGCTTAAAACAGGTACAAGCTGTTTCCGTACATGAAATAACAACTAACGAAAAGCGAATTCAATATTATAAAGAGAGTTTAAAAGCACAAATAGAACATATGGAAGGTGCAGCATTACATTTTGTAGGTCTTATGGAAGGAATTCCATTTCTGCAAATACGTTGCATTTCTAATCTTGTATCGGTGCGGGATAAAACCAAATGGAAGCTGGATGAATCAATAACCAATTTAAATAATGAATTACAAAAGATCATTAATGAACTTATAAAAGAATGAAATATACTATAGGCTTTTCACCTTGCCCTAATGATACTTTTATTTTTGATGCTTTGGTGAATGGTAAAATAGACACTGAAGGTTTGGAATTTGATGTGATTCTGGAAGATGTAGAAACGCTGAATAAATGGTCAACTGAAAAAAAATTAGATATCACCAAACTTAGTTTTCCTGCTCTTTTTGCAAACAGGGATCGTTATAAAATATTATCGGCAGGATCGGCGCTGGGCAAAGGTGTAGGTCCCTTACTGATAGCAAAAAATAAAGTAGCGATACCAGATGTAAAGCATGCAAAAATTGCTATACCGGGTAAAACAACAACAGCTAATTTTCTTTTAGAATATGCAGAACCTTTAGCACAAAATAAAATTCCTTATTTATTCTCTGATATAGAAGATGCGGTATTAAGAGGCGATGTTGACCTTGGTGTAATCATTCATGAAAACAGGTTTACTTACCAAAAAAAAGGACTCTTTAAGGTGCTGGATCTTGGAGAATATTGGGAACAAAAAACCGGTCTACCTATACCACTTGGATGTATTGCCATTAAAAAAAACATTTCTATACATAATCAAAAGCATATAAATAATTTAATAAAAAAAAGTGTAGAGTTTGCTTTGGATCATTATCCAAACCTGGGATCTTATGTAATACAAAATGCACAGGAAATGGATGAAGACGTAATGCGCAAGCATATTGAACTTTATGTAAATAATTTTTCAATCGACTTAGGTAATGACGGGAAAAAAGCCATTAACACAATGTATAAAATTTACCAGCAGAATAAGCTTGCAGAATCAGGAGCAGACCTTTTCATTTAATTTTTATTTAAAGCAGTTTTATATGCAAGAAGACATCGCTCTACTGCAACTTTATGATCTACAATTGGCGTGTATGTTAATTCGTTCAATTCCGGCACCCATTTATTGATATACACTAAATCTGTATCAAATTTTTTAGCCTGGATGTAAGGATTAAAGATCCGGAAATAAGGAGCTGCATCACAACCGCACCCGGCTGCCCATTGCCAGTTACCATTGTTGGAGGCAAGTTCAAAATCTAATAATTTTCTTGCAAAATATGCTTCGCCCCAACGCCAGTCTATCAATAAATGCTTAACTAAAAAACTGGCAACAACCATCCTCACACGGTTATGCATAAAACCTGTTTCATATAACTCTCTCATTCCTGCATCAACTATTGCATACCCTGTTTCTCCATTACACCATTTTATAAATTCCTCTTCATTATTCCGCCACTGTATTTTTTCATACTCAACTTTAAATGACTGGTGTTGCAGGCGAGGAAAATGCCAAAGCAATTGCATGTAAAATTCCCGCCAGATAAGTTCCTTTACATAAACTTCATTTAATTTAGTTGCTTTTTTAACCAGATTACGAATACTGATTGTACCAAATCTTAAGTGAACACTTATTTTTGAAGTTCCCTCTATACCTGGAAAATTTCTTGTTTCGTGATAAGCAGATAGTAGGTTATCAGAAGGTTTTTGCAAAGCCGGGTAATCATTATTTTTTTTGAAACCCATCGATTCCAGTGAGGGAACAGGTAAAGGATCTTGTTTTAGAAATTGATGAAGGTATTTTTCGCTTGGCTGAAACTTTAGATTGTCTTCTGACAGTTTTTGAAGCCATACCCTGGAATAAGGTGTAAAAACAAGATATGGAGATTTATCAGCTTTACAAACTTCACCCCTTTCAAAAATCACCTGGTCTTTGTAGGAGTGAAAATCTACTTTATTATGTTTTAAAAAAAATTCTATTTTTTGATCCCGCTCTATGGCATAGGGTTCATAATCGTGATTGGTAAAAACTGCTGAGACTTCATAGTCATTTAAAAGTTGTTCAAAAATCTTTTCAGGTTTACCATACCGGATATCTAATGTTGACCCTTGTTCCAATAATTCATTTTGAATTTGTTTTAAGGAATTATAAATGTAATTAACCCTCCTGTCATCCTTGTCCTGCAAGTCATCTAAAATATTTTTATCAAAAATGAAAATGGGAACAACGGGCAAAGAAGAAATAAGAGCTTTATATAAAGCTGTATTATCGTGCAAACGCAAATCGCGGCGAAACCAAAAGATAGATACTTTTTCAGCCATATTTAATTAACAAGTTCCGGCATTAAATGTTGTTGATGACAATTTTTGATAGTTCTTTAGAAAATGTAGATGTAAATTGTTTATTTCTATAAGTTTTAACCCATTTAATTACCAGAATTGAATTTGTCAGAAAAACCTCATCTGCGTTTAATATATCTTCTTCCATTATTGCAGTTTGCTGAACAGGTACACCTGACTTTTTTATGGTTTGTATTACATGCCTTCGCATAACGCCATTTACACAACCCTCATGTAAAGCCGGTGTAAACACCTGCTGATCTTTATACAAAAAAATATTAGTTTTTGATCCTTCACAAATATTATTATAAGTGTTTACAACAATGGCTTCATGTAAATTTTTTTCTTTTGCGTATTTATCAGCCATTACAAAAGGTAAATAATTAATTGATTTTAAATTTGCAAAAGCGTCACTGCTTTTTCGAGCATATGGATATAGATTAATTTCCCATCCTTCCACATTAAATTCATGTACATCAACCGGCACTTCCGTTGCTTCAATTATATAAGAAGCTTTGTTCTCTTCTTCTCTAAAAAATGTTAACCTTATCCTGCAGGAAACAAGATTATTTTTTGTACAAAGCATTAATATTTCTTTTTGAAGAGAACCCGGCGAAAGTAGATGGGTTTGTATATTTAAAAACTGCAGGGAAGCAAACAATCTTTCAAAATGATAAGTTTCTAAAAATAATTTATTGTTAAGAAATCTTATTGTTTCAAAAATTCCATCTCCGTATTTAAATCCCCTGTTATCTGCAAAAAGTACAGCTTTATTTTTCTTTATAAATTTTCCATTAAAGCATATAAAGCTCATTGTACGAAAATAAAAAATGCCATGAATAAACATGGCATAAAATATAAAAGGTGGAAGAAGTATTAAACTTGCTCTACTAAACCGGTTTTAACAGCATACATAACTAAACCTGCCATAGATTTTGCACCTGTCTTGGATTTTAGTTTATCACGTATAGCTTCTACTGTACGCGGACTAATATCAACTATATCGGCAATTTCTTTTGTACTTTTTTCTTCGCACATTAGCTTTAAAACAGTAATTTCTTTATCAGTTAAATTAACCTCTGTTATTTCGTGCTCCGGAACTTTCTTTTGTCTTAAACCTGTCAACAAAGCTTTATTGGTTAAATCATTAAAAAAGAATTCTTCTTCGTAACAGGTTTTAATTGCCTGATATATTAATTCTGAATCTGAATCTTTTGTTAGATATGAATTAGCACCAATTTCCATCATGCGTGTAATCACTGAATGATCATTATGCATAGACAACATAACCACTTTTACATCAGGATATAATTTTTTGATCTCTGGTAATGTTGTTAAACCATCCATTATAGGCATTTGTATATCCAGGAGAATCACATCTGGTTTAATATGTTTTAACAGGTTCAGGAGTTGCATTCCGTTTTCTGCCTCGCCAACCATTTGAATATCTTTTCTGCTTGAGAGAGATGTTCTTACACCGGTACGGAATAAATGGTGATCGTCAGCAATCGCAACTTTTATAACAGGTGAGTCGAGGTTTTTCATATAGGATATTTATGCGCTTATAACGCGGTTGTTTATGCAATGTTACTAAATGGAAGGTGAAAAACTTAAGTAATACTACTTGATTTTACTATGTAAAAACTACGAAGAAGCGAAAATATTGCATATAAGAAATAAATTATATTTTCTCTGCAACTATATAGGCTTTTGTATCACCAAATTGAAACTTTCTTTTGCGTGGAGTAGAATAAACTTCTTTTAAATTAAACCCTGTTTGTTCCAGTAAACTCTGTAGTTCAGCTAAGGTAAAAATATAATCAACAGCTTTTAAAGTTTCAGTTTCACCATCCGAACGAATAATGATGTGATCAGATTCAATTCTTGTTGGATTAAAACAATACTTATTATCAACCAGGTATTTATAATCTTCTACATAAAACCAATCTTTTTCACGGTAATGTCGAATGGCTATTTCACCTATCATCCATGTATTTATTATAAAGGTGCCACCTCTTTTAAGAAATGAAGACAGGTTACGAAGTAATTTCAAAACTTCCTCTTCTTTAAAAAAAGCAAAGCTGTTGCCCATACAGATAGCAACATCATATACATCATCAAGTAAAATGGTAATAACATCTTCACAAAATGTTTCAACAGCTAATCCATTGCTGTTTGCAACTTGTTTGATTTCATCTATATAATCTGAGGAATTATCTACTGCTGTTACCTGTGCCCCTCTTTTTGCAAGTTCCAGGCTATGTCGTCCATAACCACACATCAGGTCAAGCACTTTACTTTCCATTTCCAAAGAAGCTATATCAACAATAAAATCTGCTTCAGCTTCAGTTAATCCATGTGGTATAAGTTTACGCCATACATCTTTATAAAAGCCTTCAAAAAATGTATTGTTTATGTTCTGAGGTGTCATAAAAAATCTTTACTCCAGAAGTTTATTTCTCATAGCATACATTACTAACCCGGCAATTGTCTTTGCACCAATTTTTTCCTTCATCTTTTGCCTGATAGTTTCAATAGTACGTGGACTTAGAAACACAGTCTTTGAAATTTCTTCTGTTGTTTTATCTTCAGCAATACATTTTAAAATATTGATTTCTTTTTCAGAGAATTTAACGGGGTTGGGATAAAACTGCCTTACATTTTTTTTGTATTGAAGTTTTAGTAAAACTGCTTTATTTACGAGATCATTAAAATAAAATTCATCGTTCATGCAGGTGATAATAGCCTGGTAGATCTCTTCCGGGTCTGTAGTTTTGGTAAGATAAGCATTGGCACCCATTTCCATCATTTTTGTAATCATTTCCTGGTCATCATACATCGTTAGTACGATAATTTTCACTGTTTCATACTCCTTCCTGATGAGACCAATAGCATTGATACCATCAAGTTCGGGCATTCTTATATCCATCAGTACAACATCCGGAAGTTTGATTGCAAGTTTATGCATCAGGTCTTTACCGTCTTCAGCTTCCCAAAGGATTTTTAGATAATCTTTGTCTTTTAAAGCCATTCTTATACCATCGCGGAAAATTTTGTGGTCATCAGCAATAGCCACTTTAATTTGCTGTGCGTTCATGAGCAGGTGGTTGTTATATTGAATTTTAAATAAGCAGTTGTCTTAAACAAAACTAATTGTTTTTAATTCTAAAAGAAATCAACTTCATGAAAATGAAAGTTTTAAAATATTTTAAAGCTAAATATAGTAACCTTACCTATCCCTAACCTCGTACAATTACGATTAAGAATGTAAAAATATGAAAGGATAAATAGGTCAAATCTGCTCTTGTTCTGCCTTTGTCAATCCAATAGTTTTGTATCAGAAAGTTGATTGAGGAAGGAGCAGCCAAAACTAATCCATATCCTAAATTCCATTACCGTCCAGAACGATATCCAGTTTCAGCCAATACCTATAAAAACCAAAAACGGTAAAAATCTTCTGAATCAATCAACTTTTATTTCCTCTCTTTTTTTCCTTTCACGTAACAATGCTAAGAAAATTTTGTCAACTTTACTATTATTCCGATAGTATTTTTACTATTTTTATTACGTACTATTACCTTTTTTTGCCTCGTAACCTTACTTTGCAAATCGGCGAAAACCCTTATCCAGAGTGAATTTTAAGCAAAAAATGCATTTTTAGCACCAAAGTACCCCGTTGAAAAAAGATGGTAATTTATCAACTTCATGATTCAAACCGTCTAAAACTTACTGATATGGCGACAAAAAAAGTTTACCGTTTACGTCCACTCCACGATTGGTTACTAACTGATGAAGAGTGGTGGGATCAAGCGTAGGGAAATTATAATTTCTTACAAAGGTTTTCTATATTTGGGTCGATGACCAAAACTATAGAAAACCTTTTCTTTTATTCTGCCATAGGTAGTGACCTTTTAGTTTTACTACTATTTATATTATTTCTAAAAAACTACAAGAAGAACAATAGCATAATTCTAATAGCTATTTATATCATAATAGCTTTAATATTAGGTGTTACCGGAAAATTTGTAACTCATGATTTCATGTTTTATGCATATGGTGCTTTTACTTTTATAGAATATATCCTTTTCTCAACAATATTCTATTTAAACATCAAGAGTAAGATTGCTAGAAAAGTAATTTTTTTTATAAGTATAATTTTTACAGTCTTTCTGCTTTTTTATTATTCTCAAATGAGCTTTAGAAGCATAGATTCTATTCCAATAGGAGTAGAAACTATTTTTATTCTGCTGTATGCTTTTTATTATTTATTCGAGCAAATGAATGATCTTGAAAATTCATTTATTTACAATAAATATCATTTTTGGCTGATTATTGGAATTATGCTTTACCAGGCTGGTTCATTTTTCATATATGTCTTTGCAAATCAAGTTGATGAAGCAATTTTGAACCAATACTGGCT
>MWWA01000105.1_pt1 | contig 26640 bp, 17 predicted proteins | sample 1047341 | NCBI WGS metagenome assembly MWWA01 (sample SAMN06349978, study PRJNA376086) | soil metagenome | isolation source: MS5-1 sample Antarctic (ecotone) soil | place: Antarctica | collected 2015-01-13
CCGTACATCCTTCTGATATGTGCATTGCATTAGCGGCGTTAGATGCCGTGGTAAAAATACAGGGAGCGAACGGGGAGGAGAGAAGCCTTGCTTTTGCTGATTACCATCGCCTGCCGGGAGATTTGCCACAAAAAGATAATAACCTGAAACAGGGTGAACTGGTGACTTCGATAGAGATTCCGAAAAATAATTTTGCCAATCATTCTTACTATTTAAAAATCCGTGACAGATCGAGCTATGCGTTTGCGTTAGTCTCTGTTGCTGCGGCTATGGAGCTCGATGGGAACAATATAAAGGATGTTAGAATTGCAATGGGCGGTGTGGCTCACAAGCCCTGGCGGGCACTGAATGCGGAGAAATTCTTGACAGGGAAAAAAGCAACAGAACCAAATTTCCAATCAGCAGCAGAAAGCGAAATGAAGGCTGCAAAAGCTTTTGAATACAACAAGTTTAAAATTGAAATGGGTAAAAAAGCCATTGTGCGTTCATTGCTAAACGCGTTGAATGTATGAAACGCATGATGAACGATTTTCTATTTGTAAAAATCAGGTAAATGAAAGAGCAAAACATAGGGCAGGCAATCAACAGGGTAGATGGTATCTTAAAAGTCTCCGGCACGGCGAGCTATGCGACAGACTATCCTGTAAAGAATTTGGCCTATGCCGTCATTTTTAAAAGTACCATTGCCTCCGGTCGAATTACAAATATTGACACCACACAGGCTGAAAAACTTCCCGGAGTTTTAAAAATTATTACCCATAAAAATTGTCCAAAACTTAATGACCGTGGTGGCCTGCGGGGTGGCGCGTTATTACAAAGCCCTGAGATCAAATTTTATGGCCAGCATATAGGCATGGTTGTCGCAGAAACTTTTGAACAGGCCATGAATGCATCAAACCTGGTCAAAACATCATATTCAAAAACGGATTCAAAAATTGATTTTGCAAAACACGCATCTGAAGCCCACACGCCCGCAGATGAGGGCAGGGCAGACATGAAGCGAGGGGATGTTGAGGCCGCGATGAATAGTGTTTCATTGAAAATTGAAGAAATTTATTCAACACCAGTGGAGCATCATCATCCTATGGAACCTCATGCCACTATAGCGGTTTGGGAAAATGAGAAACTGACTCTGTATAATGGATCACAGATAATCAATGGTGCCCAGGAAGCTGCGGCCAGGACATTTAATATACCGGCTGAAAATGTTAGGATCGTTTCTCCATTCATTGGAGGGGGGTTCGGTTCTAAAGGTGGCCAATGGGCTAACCTTGGCCTCGCGGCGGTAGCGGCAAAAATGGTGAACCGCCCGGTGAAACTGGCATTGACCAGACATCAGATGTTTAACTCAGTTGGCCTGCGTCAAAGAAATTATCAGAGAATGCGCATAGCTGCGACCCAGGATGGTAAGTTAATAGCATTGGCGCATGAAACAACTACTCACTGTGCGATTGACGAGGAATTTGTAGAACCTTGCGGAGATTGTACAAAGGTTTTGTATGATGTGCCAAACTCATTGATATCATACCGTGTTGTGCCCATGAACATTATTTTACCTACATACACGCGTGGGCCGGGAAAATCTTCCGGTAGCTTTGCTTTGGAGTCTGCTATGGATGAAATGGCATACAAGCTAAAAATGGATCCGATCGATTTCCGGTTGAAGAATCAACCCGCAAAAGATCCATCCAATAATAAACCCTGGTCTTCACGGGCATCGGCGCAGTGCCTGCAGGAAGGAGCAGAAGCTTTTGGCTGGGGAAAAAGAAAACCAGAACCACGTCAAAATATCCGGGGCGAATATCTGATCGGGTATGGCGTTGCCTGTGGCACTTATCCTGCCCGTCAGCGGGAATCTTCCGCAATGGTGAAATTGAATCGAAAGGGCAACGATGTTTACGCCGTAATTGAACTTGCTGCCTCTGATCTTGGTACAGGAAGTTTTACCATCCTTACCCAAACTGCGGCAGATGCTTTAGGTCTTCCTTTAAAAAATGTTGACGTGAAAATTGGTGATTCAGCATTTCCGCCGGCAGCAGGTTCTGTTGGTTCAGTTGGCGCTGCCAGTTTTTCCAATGCGGTGAATGATGGCTGTATTAAAATTACTGATGAGCTAATCGCCAAATCAGGGAAACAATTTTATAAACGCCCAACCGCGAGGGAACTAATGATTGCTGAGAATATAAATGAATTTGAAACCCTGGTGAAAGCATCACCTCCGGAGATTGCCGATCAATATTCCTGTCATGCATTCAATGCAAATTTTGCAGAAGTGTGGGTAAATGATTTTACGGGCATGGTTAGTGTAAAAAAGTTGTTGGCAGTAACAGGCGCCGGTAAAATTTTAAATCCAAAAACTGCACGCTCGCAAATTATTGGAGGCTGCGTTTGGGGTGTGGGTATGGCACTTACTGAGGAGTCTGTTGTGGAACCCCGTTTCGGAAATTTTATCACCCGGTCTTTTGCCGATTATCATGTGCCGGCAAATCTTGATATCGGCACGATAGATACAATCTTTATTGATGAAGAAGATCAGATCATAAATAAGCTGGGCGTAAAAGGAATTGGTGAGGTAGCGATTGTAGGAGTGGCAGCAGCTATTGCCAATGCAGTATTTAATGCGACGGGTAAGCGTGTTCGTGAACTTCCGATTACGCCGGACAAATTATTATAAAATGACCTCCGGAAAATAAATACGATAAATTCCGGCTGAGCGAAGCGGGATATTCTGTTCGCGTTTGACTTATTCATTTTTCAAAAAAGCCAATTGACCCCTGTGATACTCCATATGGTTTGTTCTGCTGATCATTACATTTAATCTATTTCTGTGAGGTTCTTTTTCAAAATCTGTTGCTGAGATAGAATTGTGTTTTTGAAACCAATCCTCCGGCGACATTTGAATAAAATAATCGTTCAATTTTGCATTGACTTCCTTCCAATAATTTCTTAATTCACTTACAGGAATCTCGTGGTTATTTTCTTTTTCCGGCTTTGCAACGTACCACTCAAAAAATTCAGGGCGTAGAGGTTCACCAAACCCAAGCAGCGAAATCATTCTGTCATGAATGGCTGCGAGGTGCCCCAACAAATAAGTTCCCGAATTTCTTTCTGCTGATACTTGTTTTCCCAGGCTTTCATCCGTCAGACTATTGATTAATGCATCTGTTCTTTTTAAACTGCTGTTCCAGGCATCCAATACCATTTGCACAAACAATTGCTTTTCTGTTGTATCCATTCTCTAAAATTAAAGTGAAAGATATTTTTAGCTTTGGGTGGCGAATCCATTTTGTATATTTAAAAATACTCAAAGAAAATTGATAATAAACAGGTGATTGTAAAGATTCGTTTTCCTAAATGATGAACCTTTGCCTTTCAAGATGTTCAATAAAAAAGGAATTACCTTCAAACGAGTATTTCGCCCGCTTTCCTTCTAATTTATAAATCATAAGTTTATAAATCATAACAAAAATGCCTAAGTCTCAAAAGAAAAAAACTTCTGCATACGCTGATGCTCCATTCCCGGTAGTGGGCGTGGGACTTCCGCGGGAGGGCTGGATGCTTTTCAGAAAATGGTGGCAATCTGGAGAAAATATTTGACAGGTATTATCGTGCGCACGTGGATTCCATTCAATTTCAGGGTCTTGGTGTCGGATTATTTATTTCAATAGAAATTATGCAGCGGCATGGTGGTAGTTTTTGGGCTGAAGCACTTTAGGAAAAGGCACTAGCTTTTATATAAAATTTCCGGTAACCTCCCCTTTAGAGATATCTTCATAATTTCTATGCTAAATAGGAGTATTCAGTTTACATTAGCTGATTAACTAAAACACCATTTATGCCTGCCACGGATATTAAAAGTGAAAATCAAAAAGTCTATGAGGATAGCAGGATAAACGCGGATGACTATAATAAAATGAAATCTCAGCAAAATTCACAGAATATCGTGATTTTAATCTATGACGATGATGTGGAAATATCTTTTCTATGTAAAGAGATTCTTTCAAAGGCAGGATATCATGTAGTGACAAGATCACGCTGCGAAAACATTTGTAGTGATGTCGAAGAATTGAACCCACAGATCATATTAATGGACTTGTGGATTCCCACGATAGGAGGAGAAAAAGCAATTGAGCTATTAAGAGAAAAAAGCATGACTAATGTACCGGTCATCATCTTTTCTGCAAATGCTGAGATTGAAAAAATAAGTAAAAGAATAAATGCTAACGGCTTTTTGGAAAAGCCATTTAATTCGCACCCTTAAAGAAATAATAAAAAAGAATATAGTAAAGGAGTAGAAGTTCTCCTTAATCCTTCCCGCATTTATGGAAACTCTAAGAACATTCATATAATTAGGTTTCCCTCGTAAGTCATATAACGCTTGTAATGTCTGCCAATTTCATTTAAAAACAATTGATCGCTCTTAACGAAGCTAATAGAATGTCTCATTTCATCCCCATTAAAGTCTTAATTGCCCATCTTTAAAATACCGCCCTTACTTATTTTTGCATAAACAAAATAATTATACAATGAATACAAACGAAAAAATATCTGATGCTGAGACAATGAATTTTTCAACAGTTATCAATTCTACAAAAGAGAATGTTTGGGAGATCTTATGGAATGATGAAAGTTACAGAGCCTGGACAAGCGTTTTTAGTCAGGATTCGCATGCAGTCTCTGATTGGAATGAAGGCAGTAAGGTGCATTTTCTTGATGGGAAAGGAAACGGCATGTACAGCATTATCTCAAAAAAAATTGCTCCTGTTCAAATGACCTTTGAACATATTGGTGAAATAAAAGATAACCAGGAACGAGCGGAAAATGAAAAAACACCGGGTTGGAGTGGCGCTAAGGAAAGTTATAGTTTAAATGATGCGGATGGGAAAACAGAACTTAAGGTGGAGCTAGATTCCATTTCGGAATTTGCCGATTATTTCAAAGAGACTTTTCCAAAGGCTTTACAAAAGATAAAAGAAATGGCTGAAAGTAAAACACAAATAACAGTGAAAACACAAGTCAATATACCTGTCGAAAAAGCCGGGGAGCTTTGGACCCTGCCGGAGCATATTAAACGATGGAATAATGCCTCGCCGGATTGGCATACTCCCAGGGCTGATAATAATTTAGAAAAAGGAGGAAGATTTAATTACCGGATGGAGGCCAGGGACGAAAGTTTTGGATTTGACTTTTCAGGTGTCTATGACCTGATAGAAAAAAATAGATCGATTGAGTACACAATGGATGATGGCAGGAAAGTCAAAATCAGTTTTAAGAATGTAAATGATACAACTGAAATCACTGAAACCTTTGAAGCAGAAAATGAAAATTCAATAGAACTGCAGAGAACCGGCTGGCAGGCTATATTAGATAATTTTAAAAAATACGCCGGGAAAATTTAATCGCCATTCTAAAATTCAAGGCACGTCTAAATTCTTCAATTTTGTGTAACGTGCTTGTCTGAAAACTGTCTCGAATGTTCTCAAATATCCTTTACATGGATTTTATTTTTTCATCCAATGACAATTTCCCTGCACCTTCAAACAGAATACACAATGAAACAGCAAGCAAAGCCCAGGCGGAGAAAGCCTCGATAATTGAATGTTGCAAATGTGCTGCTGCAATAGCCACTGTAAAATTGATGATCATGATAATGGCTGCCGGCCTCACCCACAACCCCAGGATATATAAAATGCCGCAGATGAAATCTGCATATGCAGAAATATAAGCTAAGAGTGCCGGAGCGGGTAAATGCAATGTTGCAAAAAAGTCAGACATTTCATTTATTGGTTTAGCAAGAAGCGCAAAAGCCCAAACACCTGCAATTAACCGCCAGCCTGCCACCAGACGAAGAATCAATATGCCGTAACCTCTCTTTTTTTGAAAATAATCGTTAATCCTTTTCATAATGTGATTCAACCCCGTTAGGGTTGAAAAAACCGTTTGTTGTTTACCACCGGTTTCACCAGTGGCTATTCAAATGTAAGCCCTTCGGGCTTAAATCGTCAAGGTTACAAGATGAACATTTTATTAGGAATGGAATGAATGACGTGGTTTTAAAATTCTTATCATTCTCCCCGGAGTTTAACCCCGTTGGGGTTGGAAAAACGTTTTTTGTTGACCACCCCGGGTCCAAAACCGGGGCTATTCAAATTTAAGCCCTTCAGGCTTAAGCCAACCGGCGATGGTTTTGCGTTTTAAAATTTTAAATATTCCTGACAGATGTTCAACCGTTTGGGTTGGGAAAAAACATTGCAATTCACCACCCCGGTTCAAGACCGGGGTGGCTATTCAAATAAAAGCCCTTCAGGCTTATTGGAATCCTTTGCAAGCCTGAAAGGCTTCAATGTAAATAACCCCGGTTGCAAACCGGGGCTTTGAAATAGGTTGAGATTTACAACCCTGAAGGGGTTGAACCTTTCCAGGACAACTCTCCATTGATCAGATTACATCCATTTTGCTAACCCTTCGTATCTATACATATTTCTGAATTGACTCACAATCATCAACACGTCGGACAACAAACAAATGGCACTTCAGTCAATGGCGATGTACGAAGTATTCTGAAATTACCGAGATTGGTTGATAACGGAATATCCTGTGCTGCCGTAGCCGCAGCTGCAGTGCCGGCGGCGGCAGATGTCATATGCATCATAGTATGTAAAGGAGCATGGCGCACGTCGGTATTTACATTGAAGCGTTCGTCACCAGCGTTACCTGCCGCAGTCCTGTTAAATAAATTTATATGCTCCCGTATGTTGGTGATATTTCCAAACACTTCCACCACCAGCACGCTTAAAGGAGAATCTTCAGGCAAGCCAAGAAGCAAAAGCCATTGGGCAATTTCGGTATTTGTCCACAACCCCAATGCTGTTTTCGGCTGGTCTTTAAAAATGGCAACCTGTGCACCTTTTATTATTGATGCATCAGTGAAATTAAATTTCGAAGGCTGCACAATCGTTAATTGAGTGCCCTGTTGATACAATTGCGATTCTTTGAACAGGCTTAGTTTTACATCTTCATTTACCACAAGCAGTTTATCTTTTACATCAAAATTTCTTGTCCACGTCATGAACTTTTCATCGAGTAAAATATTGCGGTAATCAAGATCATCCGCCTGCTTCACCTGTGCATATAGCAATGCATACAGCCTTGTTCGCGGCGGGTCACTTGTAACATTTTTTCCATTCCAAACAGCTTGTGCATAGTGGGCATTTACATACAGAAGCTTATCATCACGGTTTACTGTACATAGCAGGGTAGGTGCGGGATGTTGCATTCCAGTAATTCGAAGCGCCCTTCCAAAGCGCCCCTGGGCTGTGCTCCATAAATTATCATCCCTGTCGCTCCAGTGCCCGTGACCCATACGGAACTCATAAGTAAAAAATCCAAAAAGCTCATCGCTTTCAGGATTCAGGCCCGGAGGCAATGGTAAAAGGTAATGAATATCGTCATCGTCATTTGCTTTTTCCATGGGCTGCATGGCGCTGAGCCCGGCCATATCATCACTTTGGTTCGGCGTAATGTATCTTGTGTATTCCGGGTCTATGGGCAAAGGCGGCTCTTCAGGCGCAGCCAACAATTCAGGGTGATTATTTGAAAGCAGCTGGTCGGGTGCATACGCCAGCATCCGGCAAAATAAAGTATCGTTAGGGTCCTGCACCGGTTCTTCGAGCTCTACCCATAAATACCGTTGCCGCGGTTCGGTAGCGCTGTATTTTTCATTTCGCATGTAAGGTGAAAAAGCGATTCCTACACTTGTAATTTTTGGAACCTGCGCAGGAATAATGGTTGTGGGCAACAGTAATGGATCTATTTGAGTTGCGCTAACATTGCCCGTTGCATGGTTAGGCTTGAAAGATGGTGTAATAAAATATTGCACCTCTATTTCATCAGGAAACTTCAATGGGCCACCGGGATTTTTTAACAACCCCGTTTTAGGTTCGATAGCATCAATAAAAATAATTGTGGTTGAGGAACGATCCACAAATCCAAAAGTATCTGCCTGCAAAGATTCAAAAGAAGCGCTGTGCTTCATTTCAATATCACCCAGCACCGCCAATTCTTCCATCTCACTATCATCGTCGTGTTTGAATTTTTTATTTCTGCCAATAGTGAATGCGACATCCTGCAAAGCATCCCAGCTCCAGTCGCGCTTGAGATGGTAAACAATGCAACCCAGCCAATGGTTGGAGAGATCAGATTTTGACGCAAAAGTGATGCTGCTCTGATCAGGTGATAAGCTATGCCGTATCTTGCTGCTGCATCCGAATACCACACGCTCGCCTTTTTTTGCTGTAAGTGTAAGTCCCTTTGATTTTACGCCCAGCTCTTTTGCGAGACGCTGCACCATATCAGGCATGGGTACTGTTTTTTCTTTCCGAAAAAAGAGCCATTTAAAAGTGCCGTCATTTAAAATGATAGGATCGGGTTGCAGGTAAAGAGCCTGCACGGTTGGCACATTTGCTTTTGGTAACAACAAATCAGTTTCATCAGCAGATTCTTTATAAAAAAAGAATTGGGTTTTTTTTCCGTACCGGCTGTCAAGGTCATGATTGGCGGCGTTGGTAAAACCATAATAGCTGCTGTCGCCTTCACATAAGCCACGAAGAGTTACTCTTATTTTTCTTGCGGTAGGCAAAATAATTTCATTCATGGCATCTATAGCCGGTTTGTTAATAGTTACGTCATTGAACGGATCATCAAGGTCGCCAAGGTTCAAAGAATTTACATCACGAAACGTAACGGGCAAGTTTAGGGTATCATCAAAACCACCTGGAAAATTTCGTGTTGTAGAATAAAGGGTAACATAGTTTTCCCTGCCGCTGTCGCTCAATAGATTATCGAGGCGCAACGTTTCCACTTCCACTTTTATCTCTAGTTTCGTTACATCAGGGTCTGCAATTGCAGGTGTTTTATTATCGCCCTGCACATTCACGGAATTTATTAAAAGTTGTACGGGGTCTTGTCCTATCCCCTGGTATTTTCCCGTAAACACCACTGCAGGATAATTTAATAGTGGCCTTTGAATATTGAGGGAAGGATTCGCATTAAACTGGCTTGTAACAGCATCAATTTTTGTTTCATTAAAAAATTCAATTTCATTTACTGTAAGTTTAGCAGGTTTTTCAATCCGTAACAATGACGGAGCAATGTATCTTTTAAAATGAACAGAGGATGTCGGCGCCGCCGCAATGTTTACCGGAGGTTGGTCTGTGGGTCCACCACCGCTTATATCCATAAGGCGTACACGAAAGTCATAAGTATGACCATACAGCAATTCGGCATCCACAGGCACTTCGTCAAAAGCTTTACCTGCACCAACCTGTTTGGGAGTCGGATCATCAAGTGCAGCAAGCGCCTGGTCGTTTTTATAAATTAAAACGGCATCGCTATCTTTTAAAACAAGGCTTTTACCAATCCAGTTAGTATAATACATCGGCAGCCAGTAGCTCGCATTTGTATCATTATCAAGCTGAGTAGGAAAAACCTGGTAAGGCAATTCTAATTCTTCATCTGCTGCATTTCCGATGCTGGTGCCCTGTATGTCATATACCGCTTTGCTTTTTACTTTATTGAGGCCTTGCCAATCTGCACCCGGCACGTCCTCTTTTACATCAATACGATATCCAAATACACCTAAAGGTGCATCAAGCCTTTTACCGGGTTCCTCCGGATTTGCTGCCAACTGCCGTATGTACCAGATAAGTATTTGCTCATCATCCCAGGCAAGCCGGATTCCCAAATCTTTCACCGGGTGAAAACCATCCTGTGATTCTCTCAATAAATTACCGCTTACCGGTTGTGTGGCGTGAATAATTTTTGCGTAGCCATCATTGTATTCATTTGCCTCCTGGAATATTTTATCCCATTGACCCTTTGGCTCCGGATCAACCGCATCAGTTGTTTTCCTGTATAAAACGGGAAATAACAGTGGTGCAAAAATGGCCCGTGCTTCATTTACTAATAGTCTGGGCAGCCGTGCTGCATATCTTTTTATGAAAGGGCCATCAGCATCTTCCAGCAACTGGGATTGAATAGAAGTATAATCTGCATTAATAATATCCGCATAAATATAACTGCCTTTCTCAAACAGCGTAGGATCATCCGCAACAGAGAGGGCAACTGAATAGATCATGCCACATGCTCTTGCTAACATGGGCTGGCGAAGGATATGCGCATATAACTGCCCCCAGCTTACATCATCAGTATCTCCCCAGTTTGGTTTTTTTGCGGCATCTTTTCTTATTGCACAATGGTAACTATCATCTGTAACTGCATTAGGATGACGGGGAGTAGTAAAGTTGAAAGCATTGCGGTAAGTTTCCGGCAAGTATTTCCTGACGCTCACATCTTCTGCAACAACCGGATTGGCTTTGTCAGTCGTGTTATCCAGGGTAAGCTTGCCGGCAAACTCGGTGGCGATAGCCTGTAAAATGGCTTTTTTATTTACCGCGTTATTTACAGCTACAGGTTTTTTTACAGGTATGCGTAATGGCGCCGTTGCATTGCTGAGAGGGAATTCGTCTAAGCCACGTACAATACCCAACTCAAATTCAGGTACAAGGTCAGCAAATGCAATCGCTGAATCGTCAGGCGCAGGCAAGCCGGTACCAAATGGCAAAAAAGGATCCTGGTTACGGGGTATCAGCACAATGTTTAAAGACAATGTAGTTCCGTCAAATTTTTGCGGAAACACCATTACCGAATATCTTCTTTTAAGTTCCATGTTATTTTTTATTAGAGTTGAATTTTATTAAATGCTTTGAGCTTTCAGCCTTGGGCTATGAGCTTTCAGCCTTGCTATGAGCTTTCAGCTATAAGCTGCTCACTGCTCATTCGTACTTACTATCCGCCCCGGCCACCTGCCTGTCTTCTCCCCATGTTTTTGTAAAGCTTATATCTATCACCAGGAAGATGCTAATGTCCAGCGCAAAAGTTACCTGTGCTGAGCAATCCGTTCTTTTCTCTGGTATTCTTCTTACAATAATTCCTTTGGCTTCTATGGTAATCGTGATGCTTACAATACCTCCCAGTATATCCGCATGACCACGGAAGTACAGGATTGCGGCAACTTTTATGAGCGCTGCATCTGCATGCATTTCCGCACCAACCAAAAAGGTTACACTTACATTGGCTATGACAGGGAAACCAACAACTATCTGGGCTCCAAAACCAAACTTCAGATCGAGAGTGGGGCCAACTTTTGTGTCGGCGCCTATTCTTACATCCACATTGCCAATGGCGAAAATGGTTCCTACTCCCACAGAGAAACACATTACCTGCAAGCCTCCATGAAACTGGATGAATGCACCTGCTGTAGGTAACAATTGTTTAGGATCGGTAGTTACTTTAAGTGCTGCATCAAAGTAAACCCCGAGGCTGAGCGATGCTTCCAGCTTCAGCGGTGTTTGCGGGCTGTTATATAATGCTGCGGTTGGAGGGAAACGAATAAGCCCGATTTCTTTAGTCGCTTCAAATTTATACTCCCAAATTTCCCCGGCATTGCTCATGGCGACCTTTAATCCTTTTTTCAGCGCTGCCCCATAATCACCGGTACTAAGCGCTGCCAGCATTTCCAAAATTGCAATTACCGGTTTAAGCTCATCACTGAATTCTACTTCCGGCGTGGGTATTCCACCACCACCTGTATCACCTTCATAGCCTGTTTCCGTACCTTTCTTTGAATTAAAATTTCCCTTAATGGTCATAAGCCTTTTCATTGGCCCGAGGTCCACCACCATTGCCAAATCATTCATGCGGCTTTTCCATTGCTCATCTGGATTGCCCGCGAATGAATCAACATTAAAATCTAATTTGCTCATTGCGGAAGGCGGCTTATTTTTCTTACCCGTTTTATATTCAACATATACCTTCAAAGCGTCCATATCCACAAGAGGCACGTTAAAATCGGGCACATCAAATTGAAGGGCTTTTTCCACTAAGCCACCACCACCTTTTTTCAGTAATTCAAGACCCTGCTGAATCACTTCTTCTCCGGCCTTGTTTGCGTTTATCTTTAATAGTTCCAAAACCTTCTTACCGCCATCTGTAAGAGCATTTTCAGTAAATGCCTGCACACCGCCGCCATTCAGCATCGGCATCGCTTTACCGAAGTTGGTAACCGCATCACCTATATTCGGGAAAATTCCCTTGCCTGTCATCATCCTGTATGCATCAGCAAAAATGGGTGGTGTTTTACTCAGAAGGGTTTTTTCATCTAACCCATAAGAAGGTGTGAGGAATAGTGCTTTTTGAGTAGTCGTATTTTGTAAATAGCCGAAGTTGATTGTATCGGCAGCCACATTGCGTAAAATATCTTTTGGATGCGCAATGCGAAGTAACTTGTCTGCGACAGCGGCCGGATCTATTACCACATTTTTCTTCCATTTGCCAATACGAATCAATGGTACAGGCAGATGCTCCGGCAACGGTGTTACTTCGCCGGTTCCCACTGCATGCTGCACCATACTCCAGCTTCCATCTTTGGGAAGGGTTACATTTCCACGGGCAGCCACTACGAAAATCGGGCTATTCGAATTGTCAACCGACATGTTTACATCCACGCGATGCAAACGCATTTGCTGGTTGCTGTTATTAATGTCAATGGCACAGTCCACATCAGCGCCAATAGTTCCGCCCTGCAACAATAACAGATCATTGAATTGTTTCGTGGTTAATGGTTTTCCTGCAGGAGCCAACTGCACATATCCCAATATTTTTTTAGAAACTACTCTTCCATTTGTATGTCCCTGTTTTACATTTTCTATTTCTATATCAGCGTCAAAGTAAACACCGCCGCATTTTACAGGTTCATCGAGTGTTTTGCCGGTGATGTTTTTGATCTCTTGCCCAATGACCCCATTTAGATAAACAGCATTATTTGGAATTGGATTTGTCGTATTCAGTTCAGCCACTGATGGTGCATCCTTAATATTCCGGACATTGTATAACCCACTGATAATTCCCGGGTGAAATTCATAAGGCTCCTGAATTTCTTTATTGTTATTACCAATATCTTTATAGGAATAAGAAAAATCAAATTTGCCATCACTCTCTGCTTTCCATCCGCTATCGTACCTATAGACATACCCGCTGCTGGTTCTGAATAAGGTGATGGTTCTAACCACCCTGATTCCCCAGGGATATAAAATACTTTTCACCTGGATCACTTCGTGTGATGTGCGGCCCAGCATAATATCAAACCTCGCCTGGCTGGTTTGCGCCATAGCGGCGGAAGGGCTTAGCCAGTTGCTAAACATATTTAACCCATATCCTGTAAAATCAACTCTTTTCACCGGGACGCCTCTGGACAGGTTGATATCATTAGATAAGATAGGGGTGATAAAAAATTCATTATTAAAAATTTCTGTGACACGATGCCCTAAAGTGCTGTTTCCTTTTGCCGTACCATCCGTTTCCAGCATATTATTTAGTTGCAGTGTATAACCAGGCAACATTGGGCTATCAATCTCTTTAGGATCGGTAACTGCTTTACTGAAATCGCCTGACATGATGCTGATCTGGATACCACCTTTGAGGTCATCCCTGAATTCAGGCTGCATATTTTCTATGGCAGGATTTTTTGTTTGCCGGGGAAGCAGTGAACCATCTTTAGAAATATAAGCCAATGCTCTCAACCCAAAGGGTAGAGTGAAAGCGGAAGCCAGAATGCTTTTCGCATTGGTTTTATAATACTCCAATAAAAAATTAACCAAGGGAATTGGTGCTAAGGCCACCGGGTCTGTACTATTATTAAATATCCTGGTAGCTCCGCCGTCATTGGCGAAATATTTAAAGCCGGGTTCCGGATCCATCGGCAGCTTTGGCGAATTAGGATCGAGCGGATCATCTCTATCAGGAGCTGAAAGATTAAAAACAGGTTCCCATGCTACCTGTGGTTCCATAAATGCACGAACCGATTGCCCCTGAGCCTTTACTTCCATGCCATCTACGATAAAAGGAAATCCGCTATTTGCTACAGTAGCGGATCCATCCGCATCGGTCACTACACTCCCTGTTCTCACCATGCCAAAACCTCCGCGTATGCCACCCCCAAAGCTCACACCCAGCTGGTTAGCATTACTGCTGACATCCAGCAACGCAAAAGCATCATTCCCAAGAGACACAAAGTGGCTGTCCCACGCTTGCTGATAATTTGGTAGCTGCGCTGATGTAGCGGCCAGTGGTCTTGTGGCATTATAACCGGATAAGTCAGGAGGTTGATTGACAGAGGTATCGCTAACAGATGCAGATGTCAGCATTGTTGAAAAAATATTATCATTCGTGGTTACTGTTCCAGGGGTGGCGGGGCCAGCCGGGGCAGGTGCAGTAGTTGTTTGCTGCTTAGCCGGCATCTCCCCAAAATGAAAGCTGACTTTTACATCATCAGTGGTACCATCCACAGGCGAAAATCGTACACTACAAACAAGCCATAGCCACATCGTTCTGTTTACTGCTCTGCCGGGAGCGTCTAACAATCTTTGCCCTCCAACAAATTGCCGGAGCAGTAATCTCAAGTTAGCAATATAAGGATCGGGTAATGTGGGGAGATATGAATACATGCCAAAAGTGAGAAAGAGATTCCCCTTCGTTACTTTCTTCCATTGATCATCACATTCGCCAAAGAGCAGGCAACCGTTTACTGGTGATACCGTAAACAAAGCGTTTTGCAAGGCAATGGACTGCGGTTTTAACGCTGGCACTTTATTTCCCGGAAGGGTATTGTCCCAGATAATATTATCGTCGTATAAGTAGATCAGCCGGTAAGTATCATTTGCGCCGAGCGCCAGTAAACTGGCCTTGGAGCGTATTTCAAAGGGCTCGCCATTCACTTTGACAGGCCTGTCAGCATTTACTGTTGCATTACAGAGAGACATTAATAATTCGTCTCCTTTGCTGATCGTATTGAAAATGAACGGTGCAGATTTTTGGAAGAGGAGATCAACCGAAGTGCCGTGTGGATTTACTGCATCCTTCCACAACTCAAAATGTTGTGAAGCACCCAGCGCATTTGCGGTGAGGTCAGTGATGCCGATACGGCCAGGCTCGCCTAATAAAAAAGGCTGCGTCAATAACATATCTGTCTCCGCCAGGCCACTCCACTTTACGATAAACCCTTTATCGCACTGCAACAAAACTGCGCCGCTGCCATCAGCCTGTAAAGGAGCATTCACATCTATGATAGCTGCCGGTAAGGCCCACCAGCTTTTTAGTATTTGTGCATTTCCGGAGGTTTGGCAAAAGGGGCTTTCGCAGGAAGAGACTTCAAATGAATTTACATTGGTATTCCAGGGTATCAGCAACCTGCTGAGCGATGGCAGATATTCAGCACCTTGATCGCCCGCCCATGCAAACTCAATGCCCTGTCCGTAAATAGTGCAGGATGCAGCACTGATCTCCGTAATATTTTTTGAATTTCCAAGCAGGGTGAAATTGAAAACAGCAGGTAGCGAATATTGTGCATTGCGGGCATCTTTTCCAAAAACAGAATCTACTGTTGCATCCGCATCATTTTTTTGCTCCGGCTGAAGTGAAATCTGAATATGATTGTTGGGGGCGACTGTCAACTGTGTGCCCTGCAAAAATGGAATGGCGTCGAGCGCAATATTGCCTCCTTTTACTTTCAAACCAACATACCTGCCGGCAGGTGCTGAAGGCGCCAGCGCATGTGCATTGATCCAGACACTACCGGGCAGGATATTAAATGATTTCACAAGCTCCACATGTGCATTCGATATTTTTTGCACCAGTGTCTGCCTGAAAGATGAGTTAAATAGAATGACCGGCTCTGGCTGCCCCTGGATATAGAGCGCAATTAATTTTTCAACTTTATAAAAATCAAACCAGACAACCCGCCCGCCGGCATTGGTAAGCGGGCCAACCGTTTCAATGGGTGTGGCGCCCGCCGCCCACGGAGGTACGCTACCGGTAACCTGCGTGGTCCTGATGGGTACATCACGCACAAATACTTTAAACTCCCCGGTGCTATCTTCCTGCAAGACTTTGGTAACAATTTCATCCAGCTTTTCCCGCCTTTCTTTGTCAATATTTTGACGGAAAAACAGATCGGAGTTTGCAATGGAAAATTGCTGATTGCTAACAGTGCTTACGTCCTGATGCACCAGAGATGAGGCGATCTTTTCCTGTACTTCCTGTAAATTTTTTTCTTCTGTTTCGTTGGTTGTATGGAGATGGCCGGTAATGGTTTCCAGCAGTGCAAGCAATTGTTCCGGTGCCATATAAATTTTATTTGGGGGTTATACAAAATGGCACGGAGTCATGAAAAATAAAAAAATATTATGGCTCAACCAATCATGGGCAAGGAAAAATGTATAAAGTGACGTGTTTATTTATTTAATGGCAGGTAAAGTTGGAAGAAGGACAAATTTTGGAATAGGTGAATAAGAAAAAAAGGAGGGATTAATTCGGCGAATGAACAACCATTTAAATGGATGCGGTGTGAGTTTATCCAGTCATCAAATTAAAGTACGGATTTATAATTTAGCAATGTCACTGAAACAAATTCACACAGTATATTTAACTTATTTCTGCACATTACCTGTCTCAAGTTGTGGCAACGATTACAAATTATTAAACGGCGTGACGAATTATATAGATGGATAAATATTTTCGCCGATAGAGAAAACAAACTGAGATCTTTATCCATATGCCCCATCATGCGAATAGCTATTGTGTAGAAAATTCAAACACCAAACAATTACAGGGGTTTAGTAAAGGTACACATCGTGCGGCGGAAGCCTGCGGGATACGATACTTGATATACATTCATCACAACATCTTAAATTTTGCAAAACGAATTAAGGCCTTTTTGGAATAGAATTTTTGGATTCAACTGGAAACTGGGCATTTTTTTAATTCTTATTATTTGTATTCCCCGGTTCTTACTGGTGCTTCATGCTAATGCTTCGGGAAATTACAGTTCTATTGGACTAATCATGGTCATTTCGGCTATTATACCATTTATATTCCTGAGCAAATATGGGCGAAAACAGATTGGAATTACTAAGCCAAAAAAATATAGTTGGCTTTTAATAGCCTGGGTGTCAGGATTAGTTGTCAGTGTTCTGCTTTACTTTTTAGGCGAATGGTTATATGGAAACTCTTATACAAACTGGTATTACTATATCGGAAAATCTTACAACATACCAGCAGGAATTAATCGTCAGGATAAAGCAATCTTATTCGCAGTTATGGCATTAACGGGGATGACATTTAGCCCGATCGGTGAAGAATTATTTTTCAGGGGAATTGTTCATGCAAGTTTTGCAAAATCTGTAGGTGAGAAAAAAGCTTCTATCATTGATAGTTCAGCCTTTTCTGTAACTCACATTTCACACTTCGGATTGATTTATATTAACAACCAATGGAATTTCTGGCAATGCCCACATCAATTTGGGTATTCGCAATGTTTTTGGTAAGTGTACTGTTTTTTATTTTCAAACGATCTTCAGGTTCGATCTTAGGTGCCATAATTTGTCATGCTGCATTCAATCTCGGAATGATCTATTGTATATTTTATATGATGTGATAAAAAAACTAATAGAAAATCAAATCACATAGAGTCGTTTTGAAATGGATCTGGAAATAATTTATCTTTTGGGAAATCAATAAATGTAGCGTTGAAAATATTTAGCTAATTTCCATGCACGGTAACCCCTGCTATTTTATCGAACAATTAATTTTAAAAAATGAATTTCTTAATGCCTGGTAAAGTTGACAAGTTTGACAGCCATGTATTTAAAATTTGCATTTCAATTCCATTTGTTCTGGCGGGAATTACAATAGCTCAGGACTATTTGAGATCTGCTTTCCGTAACCAGGCTTTTTATCTTTCCGAGGCTTTAATTTTCAGTTCTTTTTGGTTAGTATTCCTACCGCTTTTTTATGTCCAGTTTGTATCGCTTAAAAAATTTGGAAGGCCATATCCTGTGAAATTGTTATTTATTATCTTACCAGCCCTCTTTCACCTACTCTTGTATCCTGGTCTTGTCTGGATTACGTCCTGGTTATTTTATTATCACACTTATGCATTTGACCAAACATTAAGATACACCCTATCCGAGCATTTATACGTGGTACTTTTGTTCTATTTTCTTTCATTTTTGGCTCATGAATATTTTAAAAAAAGAGTATCTGCTATTGAACAAAGATTGAAGAATACAGCTTCAGATCCAGAAAAGTTTATTACTTCACTGTTGGTTTCTAATGGCGTTCAGCATCTAAAAATAGGTGTTTCAAACATCCTGTTTATCAAAGCCAGTTCACCTTATATCAGTCTTCACCTTGCTGATAAAAAGTATCTACAAAAACGGACTTTGAAATCTTTATCGGAGATGCTGGATGGGAAACTGTTTATCAGGATACATAAATCAGTTTTGATCAATATACGGCACGTGAAATCATATAAGTCACGGTCAAACGGAGATTACGATCTGTTGATGAGTAATAATTCATCAGTCCGGCTGAGCAGAAATTACGCAGATCAATTCATGAAAAAATTTAAAGATCCTACTCAGGCTACCGCACAATAGACTCAGCTTACAACATTTTTAATTACAAGCCTTTGTATTTAGCAGAACTTTGGACAATACAAAGATGGCAGATGATACAAACGAAGTTTGGAATTTTTTTTATGTTTTTGTTCTGTGTTGTAGCAAGTTGTTCCGGGAAGTTGAAGCAAGACAAAGGATCGGTAGATACTTTACCAGTTAATCAATTGGTTGGAGGGGGATGTGATGGATGTGAATTAATGTTTGCAGACAAGCCTGAAATCATAAAGTCTGTGGATACCAGTGCCGGCTGGAGAGAAAATGGTCAGAAACTGTTGGTTACAGGAACAGTTTATCAGCTTGATGGAGTAACTCCGGCCCCGGGAGTGTTAATCTATTATTGGCAAACCGATCACACTGGTTATTATTCCCCAACAGTTGGGATGGATGATCAGGTAAAACGACACGGGCACATTCGCGGCTGGGTTAAAACGGATGACAATGGCAAGTACTCAGTTTACACAATCCGGCCTGCGCCTTATCCGAACAGAAACATTCCTGCACATATTCATATTTCTATTAAAGAGCCGGATATTACTAATGAATATTATATTGACGAATTAGTTTTTGACGATGACAAGCTTTTGACCAGTGACAAAAGAAAAAAAATGGAAAATAGGGGTGGAAGCGGTGTCTTGAGAGTATTAGCTTCAGGAAACCTCCAGGTGGCCGAGCACAATGTTATTTTGGAATTAAATATTTCAAACTATCCAGGAAAATTAAGATCACCAATTCACTCCGGTTTGCAAATTGGTGAGGACAGCCCTTCTTTTACGCCATATCATGGGTGGGGACCGGATAAAGGATCCCGAACCTGTCCGGTGTGTAAGTATGGCAGGTACCAGGGGATTTTGTTTTTTGTTGGGAATCATCCAAACTGGATTGAAATTAAACAGTGGCTTTTATTTCTTGAGAAGGCAAGTATTACCAGAGGTAATATTTAAAAGTTTATTTTATTTATGGAGATGAAGATGATTATTCAAAGCAAAAGAGAGAAGACGAATTGAAATTAATTGGCTCCACTTTAAAACTGGAGAATATCGCTTTGACTTTTGTGCCACATCTCGGAGATACCTTATCTGATGTTTATCTGAATAAGATCAATCCCGAAGCTGAAAATACCTTCGTAATTTTTAAGCAAAGCAATATTGCAGCTAAATTTATTAATCTGAATCCTACCCCTGAAAATTTTAAACGGATAGAAAAGACTTTAGATTTAACTAAAGGGGAGTATTTTAATTTACCTGAACCTGCGCACGATTAAAATATCGAAATTGTATTCGTTTTTTGGAAATCTTATTTCAGAAAAAGTATAGCAGTACTATGCCTTTGCCAAAGAAACATTCGCATGGGGCCAACCTATTCAGCCCTTTCTTTCTTCGGTTATTTACAGTAAATTTGCTTATGCACATTCAGGACATTATTAATATTGACAATGATATTTTGGGAGGACAACCCGTTTTTAGAGGCACACGTGTTCCTGTTGAAAGTTTGTTTGATCACCTGGAAGCGGGAGTTCCGCTTGATGAATTTTTAGATGATTTCCCCACTGTGTCTAAACAACAGGCGATTGCATTATTGGACATAGCCGACAAACTTCTGACATCTAAAAATATAGCTCAATTATATGCGGCTGTTGCTCGACGAAAATTTACCCGCAAGGCTAAAGCAGGACTATTCAGAGCATGAAATTTATACTGTTCGTAAAAAAATGGAATGGTATTACAAATGGAGAATTACTAAAACTTCTTCTTGAAAATTCCTTTGATGCGCTGTTAACTTTTGATAAAAACTTACAGCATCAACAAAACTTTTCAAAATTTACGTTAACTGTTTATTTTGATTGCGAAGATCAATCAATACGCGGAGTTAACAAAAGCTGACGCCGAAGATCAAAGAGTATTTGAACAAAGAGGATATGCCAATTGGACCGGTTATTATTTTGAAAGACTGATTTTTCTTTTTAATAAGTTTTACTCCGAGTCAAAGTAGCCTGCAATAAACTTTCTTTTGTTATGAATGTGCTGCAGCTACTTTATCTTCTTACATCTCATTTCCCTGCCACCCTGGTGAAGGATAAAACCATCTACCACTTTCTTATCATTCCTGGTAAATTCTACCTGTACATCATCGTCTTTCTGAAAAAAGAAATCTTCTTTTTCGGCATGCAGGATCTTTTCTGATTGACCTGTTGGGGCGGCAATTAACACTCCATCCTTTACCGTCATCGTTACATGCAGTTGGGGGCTTATTTCATATTCACCTTCATACTGCTCCAAAGTTTCTGCCGGCAGAACTGTAGTAGTTCTATCAATTGGCAATTCATATGACTTGCCGTAGAGAATGGCATAAATACTTTTTGTAACTTCTTCCAGTGAGCGGTCAGATGCATTACTCAGAAGCACAATACAAATGTTATCTCCCGGCACTCTTGATTCATTGGTAATATAACCGGGTATGCCGCCGCCATGTCCCACTCTTCTTTTTCCTTCAATGCTATCTATCACCCACCCGTAGCCGTAATTATTTTTTACAGGAGTATAAGCTTCATCCTGCTGCGCTTTTGACAAAATTGTATTCTGTTGAAGTGACTGGTGCCACAAGTACAGGTCACCGGTAGTAGAATAAATAGAACCTGCAGAATATGCCACAGTTGAGTCAACAATTGGTGCAATGCTGGCCACTGAAGAATTGAGTTGCTGATAGCCTGTTGTTTTCGCCGGAACTTTTAAGTGGGTGAAATCAAAACCGCTGTGGGTCATTTGCAATGGCGTAAAGATGTATTTGCGAACGGTCTGCTCATAAGTCTGTTTTGTTACAGCTTCAATAATATAGCCAAGAGGGGAATAACCACTGTTAGAATAATTCCAGGAAGTGCCGGGTGAAAAATCCAGCGGTTTATCTTTAAAGAGAGCCATCATCTGATCCCGGTTTTTAGGCTTTGTGATTTCGTTTTGCATAAAATTGCCATCATTAGTGTAGCTGTAAATTCCTGATGTATGCGTCAATAATTGTGCAATTGTAATACTATCACCTTTTGGATAATCCGGAAAATATTTACTGATCTTGTCAGACACGCTTAATTTCTTTTCCTCCTGCAATTTTTGAATAACTGCCGCTGTAAATTGTTTGGTGATAGAACCCAGTTGAAAAATACTCTTTTCGTCATTCAATACCTTATTATCCGCATTGCGGAATCCATATCCTTTACTGAGCAATAGAGTGCCATTCTTTGCCACCAGCGCCGAGCCATTAAAGCGGTACAATTTTGCATAGGTGCTGATTAGCGTATCTATCCTGATGCCTGCGTCCTGTGCCAGGCCGGAAAGCATAATGGACAGCATCAGTGCCAGGCTAAATATTTTTTGCATGAAATAAGATGGATTTGATAACTGATGTAAAGATATGTTCCAAGGTAAATAGACCTCTTTAGAATAAGGACGAACGGCAGTATAAAGTTTCATCCAACTTGAGGGTGTGACTTATCTGTGCGGCCCGCGTTATATTTTTACTGATTCATTGATGGAGCAGCCTGTACATTGATAAATTCTGAATTTCTTTTTTTTCAACGTAATTTTTTAATACGCAAAAAACTACTTATACGGATTTAACTCATCCCTTTTACGAATAAGTGTGTAATGCTACCCAGTTTTTTCTGACAATGCAGCTGTACTGTTTAATCGATTTGTTGCAGAAGCAAAATATAAAAATGCGCATACCTTTATGTAATTGATAAAGAACTTACACCTCGCTGATAAAATCTCTTAAAGTGCAATACTGGGAAATATTTAAGGAATGGTTCTTCAGTCTTGGAGAAAAATATAATGTGAATCCATACATTTTTGGAAGCATATACGTTGGGACTATTCCATTTTTCTTTCTTTGCCTGGCGTGGACAATTAAAAATATAAGAAGCAAAAAATCATTTGTTCTTCCATTACTTCTTACCGGCTTCTTTTTTATCTCTGCCTACCTGTACTTAATCATCGTTGGAAAAAATATTCCTGCCTGGGTTTATGTTTTTATCGGGTTATTGATATTGGTTGGTGTTTATTCAACAGTAAAAAAGATTAGGACTAAAACCAACGTAATAGACAATTAATTTTTAAGATTCCGCATGAGCAAAAATAAAATTTGGCTTATTATTCTTTTAGTGGTGTTAGTGTTGGGAGGGATAGATGCTGCACGCTATTTAAAGCCTGCATCAGAACATAAAAAAGAAATTCTTGCCGAAAATTCTTTCTCACCGGATTCAGCCAGGACAATTATTCTTGCCTATAATGCCTATGGTGGAATTTTTCCGGGATTGGTAGATTTCATTCATAAAGAAATTTTTCCGCCAGTTATCCCTGCAATCTCTGCTATTTAAGCTTCGGAACTTTTAGTATAAAAACAGAATGGAAACATTTCCTGGACAGTCTGCCGTATCAAAAGGTTGAATTCCATAAAGATCAATTCAGAAAGCAATATAATGCGCAAGATTTTGCATTACCTGCTATTTTATTGGAAAATAAGAACCAAACAGAGATACTTGTAAGTGCCGAAGAAATAAACAGTCTTGCTGAATTAGAAGAACTGATCAGGGCAGTAAGAAGTAAGCTATGAAGCTATACGAGAAAAACAAGGTGGGTGCACACCCTACCAACGAGCCAATAGAAAGGAGAAGTTTTAAACATCATGCTTCAATTTGTGCTATAGCAAGAATATAATACAAAGGGCATAATCTTTTCATATCAATTATGCCCTTTTACATCCGGCGATATTTATTTACCCATAGCCGCTTTTATAGGTGCCATGTCCACATAGTGAATCATTCGATCTATATTTCCCTGTTCATTGAAATGCAGATCATCATGCGCCCATTGGACAATACGCTTACCATTTTTAAATTTTTCATTAAACATGTACCATCCCAGCAACCAGGTTCCCGGAGCCTCAACAGATTGCGGATGGTTCACGGTGATAGGCAACCAAATATCATTACTAAATGTAATAGAATCCAGGCTGCTCCAGCGGGCTTTCCAATAGTCACTAATGGCAGTCTTGCCGACAATACTGTCGCCGCTACTCCATAGGAAAACTCCATCGTCGCTCCAGTCGGTCATCCATCCATCAATGTCTCCTTTTGAAAAAGTAGAAAGGAATCGTTTGCCGACATCCATATATTTAGCATCTGCAAATTCTACAGGCTTCATTTCTTTAGAATCATTGGTTGCCGAAGCGGCTGTGGAATTGGCTTCTGTTTGGTCATTTGTTTTGCTGTCACATGAAGCCAGTATGGACATAATTAAAAATGCAGTTAAGATTTGTTTCATAAAAAATTTTTTAAAATAAAAAATGGATAAATAGTCTGCAAAGGAGCAGTAGATGTCAGAGAGAAGCGGCAGGTAAGATTTATCAGGCTATATTTTCTAAATATAGATATATGCTGATGATATATCAAAAAAATTATTAATTGTACTGGGAACTATGATAAGTGATGCAAATTAAGACCTCACCCTGCACAATTACTTGTTGTTTTTAATTGCAATACCTGATAAGTGTTTGCTTGCTCAAAATTATCTGGCTGTCAAAAAAGTGGTGGCTAATTACTTTTTTCATATCGTAAGGTTCCATAAACGAAGAGATCCCAACCTGAAACATTCAACCTGGAACATTGTAGAGTCACTCAATAACAATTTTACTGAAGCCATTGTGGTTCTTTTCTAATTTAATTTGCGTTTCGATTCTTTCTTTAAGTGAATCAATGTGCGATATAATACCAATCGTTTTATTACTCTCCATTTGTAGCTGCTCGAGTGTTGAGATGGCCACATCCAAAGCATCCTGATCCAGACTGCCGAAGCCTTCATCAATATACAGGCTTTCAATCTTCACGTTTTTTGATGCCAGGTCTGAAAGAGCTAAAGCCAGCGCCAGGCTAACAATAAATGTTTCACCGCCGGATAAGGTTTTTACAGATCGGCGTTCCTCACCGAGATAGGTATCTATGATCACGAGATCATCGTCTTCTTCTTCCAGGGGAATATCGAGAAGGTACCTGTCGTTGAGTCTTCGCAATTGTTCATTTGTTAGTATGATTAGTTTTTTCAGGGTTAAACCCTGGGCAAATGTGCTAAAATTTTTTCCTGTTGCGTCTCCAATATATTTACATAGCAGATCCCATTTAAGATTCGCCTGCTGCGTTTCATCCACCTGTTTTTTTAGTTCTTTGATTTTGTTTTTCCTTTTCTCATTTTGTATGTTTTGCGCATGATTTTCACTAAGATCTTTCCTGGACTGCTCGAGGTTTTGTTGGGTCACACTTAGTTCTTCAATTAATTCTTCCTCTGATTTATTTGAATGATCTGTTCTGGCAAGTTGCTGTTTTCTTTCAATAGCTCCCTGGATAAGGGCTTTCATTCTTTTTATATTTCCTTCCAGTTCCGATTGTTGATATTTCATACCGCTGAATTCTTCATCAGGAAGAATGTCTGCAGAGGATGATAAGATATCGGGATAGCCAAATTTGATAAGGCTATTCGTTAAAGAAGCATCGATTTTTACTCGCTGCTTATTTAGATCTGCAAGCTGGTCCTTATATGAACTGATCTTTGCCCCGACATTTTGAATTGCATCAATGGACTGGTTGAGCTGCAGCGCCAGGGCATTACAGTCCTGCCTGATCGCCGTCCCTTTATACCTTGAGTCTACTTCCTTTTTTGCTTTTTCATATTCCTTTGCACACAACGCAAACTCCCCGACTGCCTCTTTGAAATCATCTAAGTCTCTTGTTGTATCGCCCAATATTTCCAGCTCACTAATTGATTTCACGGATTTATCAAGCTCCGCTATTGCGGCTTCAATCGTTTGAACATTGCCTACTTTGTCTATGGCAAGCTGTTTCTTACGTCCCGCGATTTTTATCTCCTGTGCCTTCATTTCTTTTTCTATGTTCGTGCTCTCTTTTTGGTGCGTATCTAAAATGCCTGCATACCTGTTTATTTTGCTTTGTAATTCCTGTAACTGGAACTCACATTTTTTTTCATCTTCCTGCAATTTTTGATACTTTTTTGTGAGCTCTGAAATATTATTTAAATATTCATGAATGTATGGATGGTGAAGGGAGCCACATAAAGGGCAGGGATCACCCGATCTAAGTAATTCTCTTTCTTCTTCAAAACTTTCTTCTCGTAATTTTTTTTCACGCTTATCAAGTACTTCATTTATTTGGGAACCGATTGACTTTTTTGATTCGATGATCTTTGCTAATTCAGGATTGTTACGCTCCATGAATGCTAACGATTCTTTTATATCCTCTTTTTTCTCCCCAAGCTTTTTCTGGTTTTCTTTAAAATTATTCACCTGCAATTTCAAATCCTCCAATGCCTTCAAACGCGTGCTGAATAATTCTTTCTGTTCAGGAATGTTGCCGGGCTTTATATTAATTTGTTTTATTAAGCCGTTAGTTTTTACTGCGATGGCAGCATGTTCCCGGTCAACCTTTGATCTTAACTCTTCAATCTTATTCGTGTTCCCGTAAGCTCTGAACTGAGCCAGCGTGGGCTTTTTGAGATAGGTGGAAATTTTACTTGTATAATTATCCAACGCCTTTTCGGCACTAAGCTTATTGGTTAGAAGGTATATGATCCTATCCCGGAATTTAGTTAACGCATCAATCGCATTTGACATGTCAACTTCCGAACCTATGAATTTGCCGATTGCTTTTAGCGTTTCTTCCGCCTCAATTCTCTTACTTTTTACTTCAACCTCTTCCTTTTTTACTTCCTCCGTTATAGCTTTTATCGAATGATAAATATTAGCATAATTTCTTATCCCGGACAGGTAAGGCAATAGCCGCTCATGTTTACCGATGCGCTGAGCATTGTTTTCGTTGAAATCATTAAGCGTTTCGCTTACCTGATCCTGCTCCTGTTTATATTTTTCCATTTCATTTGCAATCGCCTGCTCCCTGGTTTTTATTTCTATCGTTTTTTCTAATGCGGCGTGAAGTAGTTCGCTGTCGTGAATATCTTTATCCAGACTGATCATCAGTTTGGCTAATTCATCTTCATTTTCAGGCAACAACAAT
>MWWA01000106.1_pt1 | contig 26538 bp, 25 predicted proteins | sample 1047341 | NCBI WGS metagenome assembly MWWA01 (sample SAMN06349978, study PRJNA376086) | soil metagenome | isolation source: MS5-1 sample Antarctic (ecotone) soil | place: Antarctica | collected 2015-01-13
GTATAGAAGTAAGAATGGATTCTGCAAACATATTGCGTATGGATACAGTTACCCGTTTCTCCAGTGGTGAGGCCGCCCGTATGGATTATGTTCTGAAACTATCATTGGTTATTCAGGATACGGGTGTAGGTAAACAAGTGACTCCACAGGTTCGTAATATGTTTATTGGTGCATTGAAATCATCATTGGGTACAGATAACGTAAGCTATAATGATACTACACGAACTATAGGTGCCATAATTCAAAGACAAGCTTTGGCTATTAGTGATACCATATCAAAAGGATGGAAATTTATTCCACTTGAAAATAATGCACATTTACGCCAGATTATACCGTCAGAAATTGCTGATCTATATTTAAATAATACACAACCGAGGGTTGCAGATACCTTACAAAGGAATGATACGGTTGGAACTGTAAGAAATAACTAATTTCTATAAACATGATTCAGATATACTAAAGTGGTGCTGGTAGGTTTATAAAAAATCTTTTAAGACTTCAAATATTATTGAAGTTTTGAACCCTTTCTTCCATACTGGTAAGTTGGAAGAAATCTTTTAAATTCTTTATTTAGTTTGCACCCATGACTGAAGAAAGATTAAATAAAATAACCTCGGTCTTATCTCATCGTCAGAATGATTTAACGGTTGTCCTGGAAAATGTTTTTGACCCACATAATATATCGGCCGTAATGCGAACCTGCGATGCAGTAGGAGTGCAGGAAATCTTTATTCTTAATACTCAAATACCATTACACAAAAGGTGGGGAAAGCGCAGTAGCAGCAGTGCTTTAAAATGGCTGACCGTCCACCAGTTTGATAATTTAGATGATTGTATGATAGTTGTAAGAGAACAATATGATAATGTTTTAACAACTCATTTATCGCAAGATGCGGTTAACTTATATGACCTTGATCTTACGAAAAAAACAGCTTTGGTATTTGGGAATGAACATTCAGGACTAAGTGAAGAAATAAGAGCATTGGCAGATGGAAATTTTATGATTCCGCAAACAGGGATGATACGATCTTTGAACATTAGTGTTGCCTGTGCAGTAACATTATACGAAGCGTACAGGCAAAAAGGTGAAGCAGGACATTATCAAAAACAAAAACTACCGGATCAGCAGTATGAAAACTTATTTAAACAATGGGAACTTAACCAGGATATTAATGATTAAAACTTTATTTATTATAGCAATAGTTTTTTGTTCTCATTTTGTGGAGGCACAGCAGATAGAGAAATGGAAAATTGAAAACCTGGAAGAAAAAATTAAAACTACAGATGCACCAACGATCATAAATTTTTGGGCTACATTTTGTAAACCATGCATTGAAGAAATGCCTTATTTCCAGAAGCTGGCAAAAAAATATGAAGCATCCGGAGTGAAATTAATTTTAGTTAGTTTGGATATGGCAGAAGCATATCCCACCAAAATAAACAGCTTCATAAAAAAATATAAAATAACAGCACCCGTAGTTTTTCTTGATGAAACCAATGCAGATGTTTTTTGTCCCCGTGTAGATGAATCATGGTCGGGGGCTATACCTGCTTCTTTATTTATTAATCATAAAACCGGGTATAGAAATTTTATTGAAGACCAGCTTACAAAAGAAGAACTGGAAAAAGAGATACTGGCATTGATTAGTTTAAAATAAATTTCTCGCAAAGAGGCAAAGGTGCTAAGACGCAAAGAAGGGTAGATTGCTCATTGCATCATTTACTATTGATTAACAAAAAAGAGATAGTACAAGTACCTTACTTGTGCACCTTGTGTAAATCCTTGTGCACATGGTGGTAAAAATTCTATTACAAAAAAAATCCCGCAAGTGCGGGATTCATTAGTTTCAGCTATAAATATTATAATTTAGGTCTTTTTATTGAACAACCAACTGAACGTGATGTTTTAACTGAAATATCTTTTCCGGTAGTCATTTCAGAAATAGCTTCTTTTAAATGATAACGGGAAACAGAACTTGCATCAGAGGGATTATCATCAATAGCTCCGTGATACACTAATTTACCTTTGCTGTCGAATAAAAATGCTTCAGGTGTACGTTTTGCACCAAATGCGTCTGCTAATTCAGAATTAGTATCAACTACATAATGCCATTTGTACCCTTGATTTTTTGCATATTGTTTCATGGCTTCAAAAGAATCATCTCCGGAACGCATGCCTTCATTTGAATTCACAAGCACAACTCCAACATCACTTTTTAAGGCATAATTGCTGATGTCGTTGGTTCTATCCTGATTTTTAATTACGTAAGGGCATGTATTGCAACTAAACATTACCAAAAGACCATTCTTTTTTGTAGCCTCTTTTAAACTAATGTCTTTGCCTGTTACATCTTTCATTTTACGATCTGCTTTGGGCAGTTCAGCACCAAGAGGTAATTCAGATAAGGCAAAAGACATTAAAGTTATTGCCAATAATGCCAGCCCGGGAAACAGAATCTTTTTCATGTTTTACAAGTTTATGGACTCAAATTTCCTACAATTTTGATCAAGTAGTTTACCGTTCAACATTTTAACGAAGAATTCATATTGTTTCCCTGGCTGCCTTTGCTTGTAAAGAAGTTATAGTAACATTTAATTCAAATCCCAGTAACACCACCAGGGCATTAACATAGATAAAGCTCATGATAATAAAGATGGCACTGATAGAACCATACAGTTTATTGTAGCTGCCAAAATTGTTTACATAAACAGAAACAAGGATGGTTGCCAAGATCATTAAAACTGTAGCAAGCAATGAGCCTGGTGTTATATAAGGCCATTTTATTGCTACGGGTGCTCCCTGCCTGTAAATAAAAGCTACAGAAAAGAATAAAAGTAATATAATGATCACCCATCTTAAATTAACAACAGCATTCCGAATCGCATAATTTTTTATACCCAGCCATTCTAATACCACACCTTGTGCTATTAACAATGAAAGGCATAAAAAAACAAGGAAATAAACAATGATGGTAAGTCTTAAAGCTGTTTTCCGTTTTTGTATTCCGGTTCTTTTACTGAAGCCTTCATAGTTTTTATCAAAAGATCGCAATACACCCATCATGGCACTGCTTGAAAAAAATAATGCTATCAGTAAACCAAAGGAAAGAAGTTCATTGCGTGGTTGTGTAAGAAAATCTTGCAGAAATTCAATGATGACAGAATTATTTCTTTGTCCCGGTACCACATCCCTTATGATTCCAAAAAGTTGTTCAATAAATTGTCCGGAAATAGGCAGGTAAGGGATTAGTGTAAAAGCAAATATGAGGGTGGGTGGGATAGCCATAAAAACATTAAATGAAATAGCTGATGCTCTTTCCAATAAACTTGTTTTTTTCAATTGTAAACGAAACGCCGGCCAAAGTTCATATAAGCTAAGATTTTTGAAAGAAGGAATATAGATACGCTTGCTTAGATGAATAAATCCTTTAACCGGAGTGGATTCAATAAACCTTTTTTCAATGTCATGTTTAAAAGCCATATTAAGACTGCTTGCTTTTACGTACAGAATCAAGACGGTTTAATTCCTTTTGGTATAATCTTGCTTTTTTTAAATGTTCATCATAAGTAGCGCTAAAATCATGTGTTCCATCGAGTTTGGGGCTGGCTACAAAATATAAATAATTTGTTTTCGGTGCATCCAGTACAGCATCTATGGTTTTGCGTGAGGGTGTGCTGATGGGTCCCGGAGGTAAACCTTTGTTACGGTAGGTATTATAAGGTGAGGATGCCTGCAAATGTGTATGGTAAATACGTTTTAATCCAAAATCACGAAGAGCAAATTTTACAGTTGGATCGGCTTGTAAAGGCATACCTATTCTTACCCTGTTTAAATACACACTGGCTACTTCACCTTTTTCTGAATCTGCATTGGTTTCTTCTTCTACAATAGATGCAACGATATGTGCCTGAACAGGAGTTAAATTTTTTGATTGTGCTTTTTGAATGCGTTCTTCATTCCAGAACTTTTCATTTTCCTGCACCAGTTTTTCAAAGACTTTTTCTGGAGTTGAATTCCAGAAATAAGTATAAGTATCAGGTAACACATAAAACATGATAGTACCTGTGTCAATACCCTCTTGATTGAGGTATGAATTATTATTTAGATAATTAATCATTTCTGTAGAATCAAATTCAAATTTGCCACCGGTTAACCGAGCTAGATCTTCTTTGAGCCGCATTTTACGTAGAACCAGGTTTACTGGTGTTTGTTTGCCATTTCTTAATTGACGTATAATAGCCAGCAGGTTGCTGCCTTTTTTAATTTCATACATGCCGGGTTTTATGTTTTCCCAGTAATTCATTCTGCCTGCAAGCCATTCAAATGCAGTACGGTTTTTAATTACTCCATTTTTTTCGAGAGAATCTGTAACTGCCTGCCTTGTAGCTGCATTTGTTCTTATGTACAAAGTAGCTTTATCTTCTTCAAATGTTGTAGCAGGCGATATGAATGCCCATGATACATAAAGTCCGGCTGCAATAATTAAAACCACAACTATTATAATTATCTTCTTCATATGCAGGGTAAAATAAATAAAAAACCCTGCCGATGGACAGGGTTTATAATTTTAATAAGTTTTTTTATCTTGATGTATCACCTATTGCAGGTTGTACCGGTGCAGCATTAGGCTGAATTGGTCCCTGTTGCGTAGGAACACCCGTTCCAATATTTTGTAACCTGTCATTTACTTCTTCTCCACCGGAGATAAAAAAAGTAGAAACTATACACAAAATGGCAATTACACCTGCAAAAACCCATGTTCCTTTTTCTAAAACATCGTTGGTTTGCTTAACACCCATAAACTGGTTGCTGAAGCCGGCTATATTACCTGCCAGTCCGCCACCTTTCGGGTTTTGAATTAAAACAATCATACTTAAAACTATAGATGCAATAATTATAAGAATCACGAATAAAATGGTCATATTAAGAAGATTTCTTTAAAGAGTCAATTTTGGCTGCAAAATAAGTTGATTTAGAAGGATAAAGCAAAATTAATTTGTTATAGATTTCCATAGCTTTTGGCACATTTCCCTGTCTTAGCCACACTTCTGCCATAGCTTCAGTAAATACATCGGCTGCATTCACCGAATCAGCAGCCAAATGTTCAATTTTTTGCTCAGATGATTTTTCTACGGAAGATGCTATTTCAGCTGCAGGTAAACGTTTCATAGTTTTTAACCATTCTGTAAAGCTTTTCAATTGCTTTCCGAATTTGTCTTTTGGAATTTCTTCCTGCGAAACTTTAATTCCCTGTGAAGCAAAATAATCAACAGTATGAAAAGGTTCAAAAACCAGTTCATCCTGATTTTCTTCTTTTAACGGAGAAAGTGAAGATTGTGGAAGAGCTTCTGTGTTACTGGACGGAATTGAAACTTCCTGATCTTCTAATGTAAGTTTTGTTTCGTTTTGATGATCTGCTCTTTCTTCAACTGGTTCCAAAACTGGTTCAGTAGTATTTTCTTTATTTAATTCTTCCTGGTATTTAACTTCTGCTTCTCCCGTAACTTCAGAAGGTTCATTTACTAATCGTTCTTCTATATTTTCGTATTGTTCTGAGACTTCCGGCTCATGAATATTTTCCGTTTGTGATTCTTTATTGTTATCAATTTCTGCTTCTTCTGTATCATCAGAAGGTTCATTTGCAATTGGTTCTTCTATATCTTTTTGTTCAGCAATTCCAGGTTCCCCTTTAATAGATGTGCCGGAGCGCATTTCATCCATGTAGGCTTCTGTAGAATCAGTTTCTGAAACTTCAACATCAGTTGCCCCCAATTCACCAGTTTCATTTATTTTGCTGTTATGGTATGAACTATTATTTACCAGAGTTTCTTCAACAGGTGTTTCTTCTGTAAAACTTAAATCAGTTTCAAATTCATCGGGGTGCACCAAATAATCAAAAGCTACGGGGTCATGATAATATAAAATAGCTTTTTGATATTGGCTGTTATATTCTTCGCTACCCTTTTTCAATTTCTTGAGTAACAAAATTTGAGCAGCGGTGAAGTAAGGATTTTGTTTTGTAATGGCTACCAGTTCCTCTACTGTAAAATCAGTCAATGATTTATTAAAAATCTGTTGGGAAAGAATACTGAAACGATCATCCATAAGGCAAATTAAGAAACTTACCAATTCGAAAACAGGCGATTAAAAATATCATCGGTAAGTGTTCTCACCATTTCATCCAGCAACCTGCCTTCAGCTGCCTGCAAAGAAGAGTTTGCATTAAATTCAAAACTCCGGGTTATTAAAAATTCTTCTTTGTCGTTTGAGAGTGTTTTATTTAATACAATATTTACTGATACAGTAAGCCTGTTCATTACCGATTCTTTATTGGAGATACCTGATGTGGAAACAGAATAATCAGTAATAGACCCATCCAAAACCCAATGGGCATTTTCATTATTTGTTGAGGTAAGCTTTGTTTGATTAATGATTTTTTGTTTAACCCTGTCCGTTAAGCTGGCGCTTAATTGGGGATTAACATAAGGAGCCCTGTTTTCAATAAAATTAATTCGAATAGAACGGATGCTATCCGGAATAGAAACATCATTAAACCTGTACACACCACAACCTGCATTAAAAAATGCAAATGAGATAGTAACAACTAAAACAAAAGCTGTTATTTTTTTTATACCGGGTATAAGGGGTAACATAATTAGGTTTCTAAGTCTTTTATTCTGCAATCAACTTCTTTTTTATTAATTATTCGTCAATGTCGTATTCTTTTAACTTTCTGTATAAAGTACGTTCACTGATGCCAAGGTCCAGTGAAGCATCTTTACGTTTTCCCCTGTGTTTTTTAAGTGCTTTTATAATAAGTTCTTTTTCCTTATCCATAATGTTTAAACTTTCATCAACCTCCTCGTGTTCCTGTATCTGATTGTGCATTATTACTGGTTGCGATTGCTGTGTATGATGAGGAACCATTACAGGCTTGTGCGATTGTTCACTGTAAGGTTGTAATTCCTTCAGCTCATTTATTAATGAAGGATTTTGTTGAACTAAAGAAGGGTTTTGTAATACATCAAGAAACATTCTTTTTAGTTCTGTAACATCCCTTTTCATATCAAAAAATAACTTGTACAAAATCTCTCTTTCATTACTGAATTCATGTCCATTTGCGCCGTGGGCATGGGCCAAAACAGGTAATTGGTTTGGATTATTTACTTCAGGTAAAAATCTTGAAAGTTCAGTGGCAGTTATTTGTTTATCGATTGCCAGAACTGAAATTTGTTCAGCAATATTTTTCAATTCTCTGACATTGCCACGCCATGGATAATTAACAAAAGTCTGCGTAGCTGAGGCATCTAATTGTACGGGTGTGGTTTTATATCTTTCAGCAAAATCAACAACAAATTTTCTAAAGAGGAGAGGAATATCTTCTTTCCTGTCTCTTAATGAAGGAACACGAATGGGAACTGTATTTAACCTATAATATAAATCTTCCCTGAACTTACCTTGTTGTACATGTTGCAAAAGATCTTTATTAGAAGCTGCTATTACTCTTACATCTGTTTTTTGAACTTTTGATGAACCTACACGAATAAATTCTCCTGATTCTAACACACGCAATAAACGGGCTTGCGTACCTAAAGGCATTTCCACTATTTCATCTAAAAATATAGTACCACCATTTACTGTTTCAAAGTAACCTTTCCTGCTGTCTACAGCTCCTGTAAACGAACCTTTTTCGTGACCAAACAATTCAGAATCTATAGTTCCTTCTGGTATGGCACCACAGTTCACGGCAATGAATGGATTATGTTTTCTGGCGGAAAGTGAATGTATAATATGAGAAAAAGCTTCTTTACCTACGCCACTTTCTCCCGAAATAAGTACTGTAAGATCTGTATTGGCTACCTGTGCAGCCACCTGCAGTGCATAATTTAATGAAGGAGAATTACCAATAATGCCAAACCTGTTTTTTATATTTTGAAGCTCCATTTTTTTATTTTACTAATTCGCCTAATAAAGTTGCCTGTGTACACCCATTTACATAAACCAATACGTATTCTCCTGGCTTTAGATCATAGTGCATTTTTTCAAAAACAATCACTTTGTTTTGGCTGGTTCTTCCCATCCATGCCGTTTTACTTTTCTTTGAATCACCTTCAATCAAAACCTTAAACGTTTTACCTATGTCTCTAAGATTACTCTGATGAGAAAGTTTACTTTGCACATCAACAATTTCCTGTAATCTTCGTTTTTTTATGCCTTCAGGAATATCATCTGTATACCTTCTGTGTGCTAAAGTTCCCGGGCGTTCGCTATAAAAAAACATATAGCTCATATCGTACTGTGCATATTGCAACATGCTGATGGTTTCCTTATGATCGTCTTCAGTTTCAGTACAAAAACCTGTTATAACGTCTGAACTGATACCACATTCGGGAAGAAGTTCTTTTATACGATCTACTTTAGCCATATACCATTCGCGGGTATAACTACGGTTCATTAATTGTAAAACTCGTGTTGAACCGCTTTGTAAAGGAAGATGAATGTATTTACAGATATTTTCATATTTACTCATGGTAAATAACACTTCATCTGTTATGTCTTTGGGGTGTGAAGTTGAAAATCGTACGCGAAGATCAGGAGCAATTAAAGCTACTTTTTCGAGCAGTTTTGCAAAAGTTACAGGGGCTTCGTCTGCTTCAGGAACATAATAATAACTGTCCACATTCTGACCTAAAAGGGTTACTTCTTTATAACCTGCTTCATAAAGGTCTTTGCACTCCCTGATGATACTTTCAGCATCACGGCTGCGTTCCCGCCCACGGGTAAATGGAACAACACAAAATGAGCACATGTTGTTGCAACCCCGCATGATACTTACAAAAGCTGTTATGCCGTTGCTGTTTAAACGTACAGGAGAAATATCTGCATAAGTTTCATCGCGGCTTAAAAGAACATTCACCGCTTTTTGTCCGCCATCGGCTTCTGAAATCAATTGCGGCAAGGTTCTATACGCGTCGGGACCAATCACCAGGTCAACCAGCTTTTCTTCTTCCAGCAGTTTGGCTTTTAAGCGTTCCGCCATGCATCCTAACACACCTACAAGAGTCCCCGGTCTTCTTTTTTTAAGTTTTTTAAATTCAGTGAGACGTTTACGAACGGTTTGTTCAGCTTTTTCCCTGATAGAACAAGTGTTTAAAAAGATGAGGTCTGCTTCTTCCACATTGCGTGTAGCACCAAAACCTTCTTCATTTAATATGGATGCAACAATTTCGCTATCGCTGAAATTCATCTGGCAGCCATAGCTTTCTATATAAAACCTGCGTTTAAACTGGTTGGGGTCAAGATCAAATGGTGCAAATGCTTCACCTTGTCTTGCTTCGTTATGAACTTTGGTTGTGGCTAAATCAAACATAATTGCACAAATAGAGCGCAAAGATAAAGACTATGAAACTGTGAAGTGACAGTATGGCAGATTTTAAGAAGATTTTTGTGCTACTTACCTGGCTATAGCCTGGAGCTTAGGTGCTAACCATGAATCTTTTACAGGAATGATCCAATTATTTTCAAGTTCTTTTTTTGTTTGAACCAGGTTATTAAAATACAGTGTATCCGAAGTTAAAAAACCATTTTCTGCTGCATATTTTACCTGGGATAGCGGTAAAACCTGAATTTTATCTTTAACTAAAAAAGCAAGATTGGTGCGGTTAAATAAATCTACTTTATAATTTTCCCCAATGCTTTTAATAAACCGAACGGAAGAATCTGTACTGCAACCACTAACAGAAACTGAATCATCAGCCATTAATAAAATAAACTGACCAAAAAACAAAGTTCCAAAAGCTTTTACCCTATCTCCATGAGATTGCCATTCATTACAAAAATCATTGATTTTGGTCTCCAGTTCCAACGCTTCGCCTAAACTAAATAAACGGCTGCTTTGATAGATCCACACCTTGCTCTGAGGTGAAAAATCTTCCGGAAGCAAATCTTTATACTCTAAATTCATTTTACAAAGGTAAAAAGGGAGTTCTAAAACTTTAATTAAACATCATTCATTGACGCAGCAATCAGTTCGGCTATATCATAAACCTTTACTTCAGCTTCTTTTTCTACAGCTTTTACACCATCAGTAAGCATAGTATTACAAAACGGGCATGCCGCAGCCACAATCTCAGAACCTGTTTCAATAGCTTCTTCGGTTCTTTCAAAATTCACTCTTTTATTTCCGGGCTCTTCTTCTTTAAACATTTGAGCACCACCGGCACCGCAGCACAGTCCTTTTTTACCACAGCGCTTCATTTCCACCAGTTCTGCATCAAGGGCTTCCAAAACTTTACGGGGAGCTTCATATATCCCATTTCCACGTCCTAAATAACAACTATCGTGATAGGTTATTTTTTTGCCTTTAAATGCATGTGCATCTGTAAGTTTTATTTTACCATCATCAATAAGTGATTGTAAGAAAGTCGTATGATGAATGATATCGTAACTGCCACCCAATTGAGGGTATTCATTTTTAAAAATATTAAAGCAATGCGGGCAGGTGGTTACGATCTTTTTAATACCATAATTATTCAGCAACTGAATGTTTTGATAAGCCATCATCTGGAATAAAAACTCATTGCCTGCACGACGTGCCGGATCGCCTGTACACATTTCTTCTTTTCCAAGAATAGCATATGAAATACCAACCTTATGTAAAATAGTAGCAAATGCTTTTGTAATTTTTTGAGCTCTTTGATCAAAACTTCCTGCACAACCCACCCAAAATAAAATTTCAGGTGTTTCGCCACTTGCTAAAAAATCAGCCATTGATTTTACCTGCATGTATAATTTTTTCTTCTAGCTCAAAAATAAGCTTGAAACAACAATAGCTATTAACTATTTAGAAAAGCATATCTGCTATTTTTGCAGCCCATTATGAACTGGAGATCAACCTGGGAAAGAATAACTCACTGGGAACTGTGGCATTATTTTGTAAAATATTATTTTATTGCTCCCTTTTGGTTATGGTATTGTTTGCGTTCAGGATCACTTTGGTTTTTCAGTTCATCAAATCCCACTCTTACTTTTGGAGGATTTGAAGGCGAAGGAAAAAAAGAAATGTATGATCAATTGCCGGCAGGTACATTCCCTGTTACCATTTACATCAGTCCCGGACAAGACTTTGATTCTGTAAAAAAAGCTCTGGCTGATAAAAATTTAAATTATCCATTAGTGGTAAAACCGGATGCAGGAAGCAAAGGTTTATTATTTCGAAAAATTGATAATGAAGCAGAACTAATAAGCTATCATCAAAAAATGCCTGTGGAGTACCTGGCACAGCAACTAATTAAATATCCTTATGAATTAAGCGTGTTTTACTACAGATTTCCCAACCGGCAAAAAGGTGTGATAACAGGTTTAATAGAAAAAGATCTATTGCACGTAAAAGGAAACGGTAAAGATAATTTACTGGAATTAATACAAATGCATCCAACTGCGAAATACCGGGTTGATGAATTAAAACTTAAGCATGAAAATTCTTTTAATGTTATCATTCCAAAATGTGAACGTTTTATTCTTACTTATGCTGCTAATTTGAGCAGGGGCGCCAGGTTTACTCACCTCGAACATCTGATAGATGAAGATCTTTTAAAAGTTTTTGACGATTTAAGTCTTTATACAAGTTTTTATTATGGCAGGTATGATTTAAAATGTTTATCACTTAATGATTTAAAAGGAGGTAAAAACTTTTCCATTTTAGAATTTAACGGTAGTGGTGCAGAGCCCAATCATATTTATCATCAAGGGTATAGCTTGCTACAAGCATACAAGGTTATCATTTTTCATTGGAAAATCTTGTATCAAATTTCAAAATACAACCACCGTCATGGTTATCCATATTGGTCATTTAGCAGAGGAAATAAATTTTTAAAAGAAGCCAAAAAACATTTACGTGTTTTGGAAAAATTCGAAAAAGAAATTCTGGTTTAATAACATCAAAGAAAATTATTTTTAATTTTTATAAATGATTGAATGAGTCAGCTGGTAAGAGTTTTTTTTACAGGGATGTTCATTTCTTTTTTAGGGACACTGCCATTGGGTACTTTGAACATAGCTGCCATGCAAATTTCTATTACTGACGGAATAATGCCAGCTCTTTTATTTTGTTTGGGTGTATTGCTTGCTGAAATTGTTTATGTGCGTATATCACTTGTTGCCATGGATTGGGTAAGGAAGCAGAAAACGCTTTTCAAAATTTTGGAATGGGTTACAGTAATAATAATTCTAGCCTTAGCTGTATCCAGTTTTTATGCTGCCACTCATCCTAAAGTTGATAAAAACATAATTTTAAGTAGTACACTTCCAAAGTTTTGGCTTGGTTTAATTATGAGCGCATTGAATCCTGTACAAATTCCTTTTTGGTTTGGCTGGAGTGCTGTTTTATTTTCAAAAAAAATCCTTCTTCCAAAAAGTAGTAACTACAATATTTATATTTTAGGAATAGGTTTGGGTACTTTATTGGGAAATTGTGTTTTTATTTTTGGTGGTAAATTAATTGGTGATCAACTTAGCAATAACCAGCACATATTAAACTGGATCATCGGCGGTATTTTTAGTATAACTGCTTTGATACAGTTAATAAAAATTGCCAGGCATAAAGGAGTTGAACATAAAATTGATCATCCAAAAGAACATACAAAACAATTTGAACAGCAGGTGGAGGATATAGGTAAATATAATTAAGATGGTGTATTCATTTCTTCAGCCCATTTGTCTCTTTCATCAGGACTAAATTTCCAGGGAGCAAAATTGTTTTCAATGTTACTATACATGGCATTCCATTCAGCAGGCTGGTTGCTTTCTTCCAATGCCAGGTAACGCTTTAATTGATTAATTATATTAAGGGGATCTATTAAAACAGGGCATACCTGTACACATGCCTGGCAACTGGTACAAGCCCAAAGTTCTTCTGTAGTTATGTAATCATGCAGCAATGTTTTTCCATCATCTGCATATTCTTTATTCTTATCTATGTTATATCCAACAACCTCCATCCGATCCCTCGTATCCATCATGATCTTGCGTGGCGATAGCAACTTACCGGTTTGATTGGCCGGGCAGGCAGCTGTACATCTTCCACATTCTGTGCAGGTATAAGCATCCAGTAAATTTTTCCAGCTCAGATCAAAAACATCTTTTGCACCAAACTTTTTTGGTTGCTCAACTGCTGCATCTGTGGGAACTGTTTCCGGCTGCATTGCATACAACACTTCTTTTTGTATCTCAGGCATATTCAGCATTTCCCCCTGCGGTTTTAGCCATGTATAATAAGTATTAGGAAATGCAAGTATTATATGCAGGTGCTTGGAGTAGGGGAGGTAATTTAAAAAAATAAAAATTCCTGCTATATGAAGCCACCATGCTGTTCTTTCCAAAACTACCAAAGCCGGTGTTGTAAAATTTTGAAAGAGTGGAGTTATAATTCCTGAAACCCAAAAATTTGCAGTTTGTACCTCACCATAATAACCATAACCCCTGATTTGTAAAGCTTTGTCTGAAGAGTTCATTAATAGAAATAAACTCATAAGAATGATTTCAAAAAACAATATATAATTGGCATCATTCCGGGGCCATCCATTCAATTCATTCATGTTTAACCTTGGCACCTTTACCGTATTACGGCGAAGAAGAAAAATTATACAGGAAGCAAGAACAAGAAACGCAAGTATTTCAAAAAAGTTGATGACGAAAGTATAAAAGCTGCCAAGGTAAGGAGCAAACAACCGGTGGGTTCCAAAAATACCATCAAGCACAATTTCTAAAATTTCAATATTTATTATGGTAAAACCCGCATACAAAATAAAATGAAGCACAGCAACAAATGGGTTATCAAACATCCTTTTCTGACCAAAAGCCATCAACAAAACATTCCTCCATCGCCCCGGATCAGGTTCAAAATTCTCATCCCTGCCCAATTTAATGTTGCGGTTAATAAATTTTGCTTTTTTAATAAATAACCACAATGCTACTCCTGCCAGTATAATAAATAAAATTTGTTGTGCCAACTGCATAATAGATTTGCTAATTTAAGCCCTGTAAAAATAGAGGATGAAACCTGAAAATACTTCAACAGCAACAAACATCATTTTAAACAGAGATACCATTAAAAGAAAAATGAGAAGAATGGCTATGGAAATAGCTGAAAAAAATACAGGTGAAAAACAACTTATTATAGCCGGTATTGCGGGTAACGGTGTTTTAGTTGCACAGAATTTAATTACCATTCTTCAGGAAATTACTGATCTGCAAATAGAATTTATAGAAATAAAATTGAATAAAAAAGATCCTTTACAAAGTAAGCTTGAATGGAGCGCATCATTTGCAGGTAAAAGCATAATTATAATAGATGATGTTGCAAATACCGGTAAGACTATTATGTATGCTTTAAAACTTTTTTTAAACGATTATCCAAAAAAAATTCAAACTCTTGTGCTGGTAGAACGGAGCCATAAAGCTTTTCCTGTGCAAAATGATTATGTAGGACTTACTGTGTCTACCACTTTGCAGGAACATATTTCCGTAGAAACAGAAGGTGGTGAGCTGATGCGGGCATGTTTACATTAAAAATAAAACCACCGGAATTTAAATTTTCCGGAAGTTAGTTCCAGGGCAGGTGCCGGTACTTTCAACATATTGATTATATGTAATGCAGTACGGACTCCTTTACTATTTGTTTTTATTCTTGTAAAATCAATATCGGGCGATATATACCATTGCCTTAATCTTTCTATATCTCTTCTGTCAAAAATTACAGTACCTGTTTTATCTACTGCAAAGTTTTCAAATCCACCATACAAACCCGTTGCTCCATAACCCACTGCTACATTTAACCAGGGAGGCAATGCATCTGACTGAATAAATGAAGAGAGGTTGAAACTTAGCCAGTATGTCTGAGAATTATAATCTTTTAGCAAACGTTCAGGCAGGGTTTTGCCAAACAAGGTATTGGCTCTTTCTTCCAAATTTTCTGGATGATTGTTTCTATGAGTAGAAAATTTCAGATGAATCTTTTGTTGTTGCCAGGCAAATTCCTGAGATGTAAAAAGTACAGCACCGGCAACATTAGCTGCCATATCCGTCCAGCTCCATCCCCATTCAGCTGAATGAGCATCTAATATTTCAAGAATTGTTTGATATCCTAAGCCACTTATGCCACCAAGCCATGTTGCTTTTTTATCCTCCACACCCGACCATATCCATAATGATTTTGAATATTTTGCAAGGTTATAGGTAGTCCAGCTATGTCCGACTTTATCCACCTGAAGCCATTCTTTGCTGTCATCAAAGAATTGAAAGGAGCTCCTGGGATGTTCTTTATACCAGGTTTGGCTTAATATTAATAAAGTTGCCGTATAAGAAGCAGCATGTATAGCCGATACAGCTTTGAATCTGTTTTTATTAAAATAATTTTCTTCAATTGCTAATGGTTCCTGAACAATACTTTCAGCTGTATCCTGTGCTGTTGAACTTAAACAATTAAAAAAGAAAATATAGAATATCCATTTCTTCACGCATCAAATGTACGGACAGCTTTAATTTCGCATACTTAACTTTAAACTTTAAAACATTTTCGATGAATGCAGCTATAGAACAAAAGGTTAACAGTTGGTTGAATGGGAATTTTGATGAAGATGTAAAAGTTAAGATCCGCGAAATGCAAAAAAATGGTGGAGAAGAACTGGCAGATGCATTTTACAGAAATCTGGAATTTGGTACTGGTGGTTTAAGAGGCATAATGGGGGTGGGCACAAATAGAATTAATAAATATACTATAGGAATAGCCACACAAGGCTATGCTAATTATCTTAAGAAAAGTTTTCCGAATGAGCAGGTAAAAGTGGCTATTGCACATGACAACCGCAACAACAGCCGCTTTTTTGCAGAAACGACTGCTCATGTTTTTGCTGCAAATGATATTAAGGTCTATTTATTCGAGGATTTACGCCCAACGCCTGAACTTTCCTTTGCCATCAGGTATTTTAGATGTCATGGCGGAGTTGTCTGTACGGCATCTCATAATCCAAAAGAATATAATGGCTATAAAGCTTACTGGACTGATGGGGGACAATTAGTGCCGCCTCACGATAAAGCAGTTATTACTGAAGTAGAAAAAATAGAAAATGTTGATGATGTAAAATGGACAGGAGGAGATGAAAATATCATCATTATTGGAAAGGAAGTGGATGAAGCCTATTTAAATATGGTAAAGGAATTGAGTGTTTATCCTGAAGTTATTAATCAGCAGAAAGATCTTAAAATAGTATTCACTTCAATTCATGGAACAGGAATAACATTGATACCGCAAGCCTTAAAAAATCTAGGTTTTGAAAACGTACATATTGTAGAAGAACAGGCAACACCGGATGGAAATTTTTCAACAGTAGTTTATCCAAATCCTGAAGAAAGTGAAGCCATGAGCATGGGCTTACAAAAAGCTGAAGCCTTGGATGCTGATATTTTATTAGGAACAGATCCGGATGCAGACAGGGTAGGGATTGGTGTAAAAGATGCCAATGGTAAATGGACATTAATGAATGGAAACCAAACTGCAGTATTGGCATTTAATTATATGATGGAAAGCCGTAAGGAAAAAGGTGTAGCTACTCCCAAAGACATGGTTGTAAAAACAATTGTAACAACTGATATGATAGATGCTTTGGCTGCTGCTTACGGGGTGCAATGCTATAATGTGCTTACCGGTTTTAAATGGATTGCCGAATTGATAAAAGAAAAAGAAAATGAAGAAAATTATGTAATAGGCGGGGAAGAAAGTTATGGTTTAATGATTGGATCTAAAATAAGAGATAAAGATGCTGTTTCTGCTGTTACAATATTATGCGAAATGGCTGCGTATGAAAAAAGTAAAGGAAAGAGTTTATATGATAAGCTTCTTGATCTTTATATAGAGTTTGGATGTTACCAGGAATCATTAATATCTATCACCAAGAAGGGTATGAATGGTCAGCAGGAAATTGCTGAAATGATGGAGCGTTTTCGTAAAGAACCTCCTGAAACATTAGGTGGAAGTAAGGTTACGGGTTTATATGATTATCAAAAGCAAGAGCAAAAAGATCTTGTTTCAGGTAATGTTTCTGTAATCACTCTTCCAAAATCTAATGTTTTACAATTTATTTTGGAAGATGGAAGTAAGATTAGTGCCAGGCCCTCAGGTACAGAACCTAAAATAAAATTTTATTTCAGTGTAAATGCACCTTTGACAAATAAGAATGATTATGAAAGGGTGAAAGAAGGGTTGCAGCAAAAAATAGAGGAAATAATAAAAGATCTGAGGCTTGATTAAAAAAAAAGTGCCCTGGTTGGAACACTTTCTTCTTTAGGCGGATGGACTTAATATTTTTATTGAGTAATTATCTGTTTTGTTACACAAAGAAAAAGCATTTCTATAGTCGCTTTAAAAGGTTTCGCTGAATGCGCTAATTCACCCGATGAACCTGCTTAACTTCTGCGTTTAAAGGAAGGGATGATCCTGGGGACTTGTGTTTGGTAATTTGTATAGGCGGTTCCAAACTCCTTTTGCAACTTCTGTTCTTCAAATGCAGTTCCTATTAGTGTATAAACTGTAATGATAATATTAGCTATTAAAAGCGATATTAGCGGGACGAGGATAAACAAGCCCCAAATGAATAAAAAAGTACCTAAATAAAGCGGGTGACGCACATATTTGTGTACACCATCAATTCTTAATGCATTTGGTGTCGGTTCTTCTGAAATAAGTGTTTTAATGCCACTCAGGCTCATAAAGTATTTTTTTATACTTACAAGCATAATCAGAAGCCCTGCTATCATGGTTAAAAAACCAATAATTAATAATAAAGGAGTAACTGCAAAAAGATGTACAGATGAAATAATTAGCTGGTAATAAATTATAAAAATAAATCCTGCAAAGGCAAAAAGCGTGTAAAACAGCCTGTAGTACTTAAAGCTTTTCTGCAATTTTTTTTCTGCACATTTTTTTACTGTACCACTTGCTAATACTGAATGCAGAATACAATATAGAATCCACATAAATGCTAAAAGCAAATGTTGTGTGAGCATGAGGTAAAAATAATTTCTTTAGTTAACCCACAGAAAAAACCATGCTCATATCTTTGTTATATGAGGAAGTTCGAGGATACCTACCGTCATAAGGGCTTGCGTAAAAAACTAGTAGAACTAATAAGAAGCAAAGGCATAAAGGATGAAAAAATACTGGATGCTTTGAATAGAATTCCAAGACATTTTTTTTTGGATTCAGCATTTGATGAAGTTGCGTATGAAGACAGGGCTTTCCCCATTGCAGAAAAACAAACGATTTCACAACCATATACTGTTGCTTACCAAACCCAGTTGCTGGAAGTAAAACCTTTTGAAAAAATTTTAGAGATTGGCACAGGGAGCGCCTACCAGGCTTCAGTTTTAGCTGAATTAGGTGCACAGGTTTTTACTATTGAGAGACAAAAAAAATTATATGAAAACAATAAAAGTTTTCAGTTTTTAAAAAAATATACAAACATTAAATTCTTTTATGGTGATGGTTACGAGGGGTTACCTACATACGCACCTTTTGATAAAATTTTAGTTACAGCTGCCGCACCGGAAATACCGTCAAAACTGGTGCAACAACTAAAACCAGGAGGCATGATGGTAATACCGGAAGGTACAGGCGAAGTACAATTAATGAAAAGAGTAACCAAATTAGAATCAGGTGAAATAAAAATTGAGATCTTTGACAGATTTAGTTTTGTACCTATGTTAGAGGGAAAAAAAGATTAAGTATCAATCATTATTAATCTTTCTCTTTATAGTTTAACTTCAAACTCAACTTCAAATATTCTAACCCTGCTTATGCGTGTTTTCTGGTTTTTATTTTCTACAATACTTACAATAGCACTGATTATTATTTTAGATATGAAATGGGGGGCAGTTCCTCCTCTTGGCAAGTTTTTAAGTCCCCAGCAAGGTTTCTGGCAAAATGCTGAATCTGTAAATCATGATTATAATCAGCACATAATTATTGAGGGTTTAAAAGGAAATGTAAATGTACATTTTGATGAACGGTTAGTGCCACACATTTTTGCCGAAAGTGATGAAGATGCATTTTATGTACAGGGATTTATTCATGCAAAATTCCGGTTATGGCAAATGGAATTTCAAACCCATGCAGCTGCCGGCAGAATAAGTGAAATACTAGGAAATGATGAACGATTTATTCGTTACGACAGGGAACAAAGAAGATTAGGAATGGGTTATGCTGCTGAAAATGCATTAGAGGAAATGGAAAAAGACCCTGCCACAAAAATTTCTTCTGATGCTTATACTGCAGGTGTAAATGCCTATATAGCTTCATTAACAGAATCAGAACTTCCTATAGAGTATAAACTTCTTGATTATAAACCTGAAGCCTGGACCAATTTAAAAATTGCATTATTTATTAAACAAATGACCAAAGACCTTGCAGGTTTTGAAAGGGATATAGAATTTACAAATGCAAAATCAGTTTTTAATGTTGATGAAATGAAACTTCTTTTTCCTGAAGTTTCTGATTCTTCTTTACCCATTATTCCAAAAGGAACTGCTTTTGATGTGCCAGGAATAGTTCCTCAAAAACCTGCCGGTGCAGATTCATTATATTTTAAAAAAGACACTGTTATATCAGCTATTGAAATAAATAAACCAATTAAAGCTAATGGAAGCAACAGTTGGGCTTTGAATGGAACACTTACCGCAAGCGGATCACCTATATTATGCAACGACCCGCATTTAAATTTATCCTTACCATCTATATGGTATGAGATGCAAATTGTTACACCTAATATGAATGTGTATGGTGTAACTTTTCCAGGAACACAAAGTATTATTATTGGATTTAATGAACATATTGCATTTGGATTTACCAATGCAGGAAGGGATGTAAAAGATTATTACCAGGTAAAGTTCCGTGATGAGTCAAAAAGAGAATATTGGTTTGACAGTAGCTGGCAAGCTTCACAAATGAGAGTTGAAGCAATAAAAGTTAGAGGAAGTGCTGATATATTGGATACGGTTGCATATACTGTATTTGGTCCTGTAATGTACGATGGTATCTTTTCTTCAGAATCTACAGTTGATAAAGCTTTAGCAGTTCGGTGGTCTGCACATGATGCGTCTAACGAACCGGCAATGTGGTTGAAATTGAATAAAGCGCAGACTTACCAGGATTATGAAGATGCTATAAAACTTTTTACTACTCCGGGACAAAACATGTTGTTTGCATCAAAGACAGGCGATATTGCGGTATGGCAACAGGCACAATTTCCTGCAAGATGGGAAGGGCAGGGTCTTTTTATAATGCCGGGTGAGGATAGCAGTTATATGTGGCAGGGCTTTATTCCTCAAATAGAAAATCCTAATATCTTAAATCCATCAAGTGGCTTTATACAAACTGCCAATCAACGAGCTGTTGATGATACGTATCCTTATTTTATTCCCGGAAATTATATTGCCTCAAGAGGAATAGCAATAGAAAAGAGGTTGCAGCAGATGAGGAATGTTACACCAAAAGATATGATGGCCTTACAAATGGATTATCATAGTGTAACAGCTGCAGCTGCTGTTCCGCTTTTTCTTAAGTATACCAATGAAGCAGCATTATCAGATACGGAAAGAAATTTTTTAAATGAAGTAAAGAGATGGGATTTTAATACTACTCCTGATTCAAAAGCAACGACGATTTATCAGGCATGGATGGACAGTCTGGAAAAACTTATCTGGCATGATGAGTTTGCAAATATTCCATACGCAAAATCATATCCCGATGAACAAACACTTTTGGAATTGTTATTAAAAGATTCTGCTTTTAAATATATTGATGATATCAATACCTCTGATACAGAAACCATAGACCGGCAGATAACACAGGCTTTTAAATTAGCAGTTGCAGGTTTAGATAATGATTTAGACAATGCAGTTTGGTATAAGCATAAAAATGTAAGTATTTATCATTTATTAAGGCAAAGCGTTTTACCTTTTGCACGTACAGAATTGGTTGCAGGAGGCTGGGGTAATACTATAAATGCTATCAAATCCACTCATGGTCCCAGTTGGCGAATGGTTGTGCATTTAACTGAACCGGTGGAGGCTTTTGGTGTTTATCCCGGCGGTCAAAGTGGCAATCCCGGAAGCCGGTTCTATGATTCGTTTGTCAATGATTGGGTAAAAGGAAATTATTATACATTATGGGTTATGAACAACGAGGACGTAAATGATTCTAAAATAAAATGGACAATTAGTTTTTCAGCATCTTAAATTTTGTTATGCGTTTTTCTTTATCAGTAATCTTGATTATAATATTAGCTTTTATAGCCGGTATTTATTTGCCATGGTGGAGTATTGCCATTATTGCTTTCCTTGTATTATTAGTTTTACCCCAGGGCATTGGTTTAAGTTTTTTGGCAGGTTTCATTAGTATCTTTTTATTATGGGCAGGGTTGGCTTTATTTATAGATATTAAGAACGAAAGCATTTTATCTCAAAAAATTGCAGCTTTATTTTCATTAGGCGAGGCTTCATTTCTTTTGATACTGATTACCGGTTTGTTAGGTGGAATGGTTGCAGGATTTGCTGCCATGAGCGGTTCTACATTAAGGTTGATATTAAATAGGTAAGTTCATAAAAAAATTTGTTGATGAAAGTTCTGGTATTCATATCTAATGTTTCAATAAATTCGCACATCTAACACTTTAAATTTAAGTTATGGCACTTAGCTCTACAACCACTCAAACCATTCACACAAAGCCTGAAGCAAAACCAGTAGTAGATGCAGGAGCAGCCTCAGTTTTAGCTGCACTTGTACTTTCTGTTTATGCTGCTCAAAAAAGTAAAAAGCAGATTCGCCAGTTACGCAGAAAAGCAATTGCTGCCTTATTTCAATATAAATTCAGAACAATTGTTGCCAGATTTGTTTCCATTTTTTCAAAAAATGCAGCTCTTAACTTATCAAACAGAACTTTATTATTGATTTTGTTAGGATTGGCCTTTTTGATTCTTTTATTTGTATACTGGCCTGCAGCTATTGCTTTGTTACTATTGGGAATACTGCTTGTTCTTTTATCCCGTGACTTTTAATTTTTACAATTTATAGGTAGTTACTGTAATTATCTTTGCCTTTTAACAGGTAAATGAAAATTTTCTTGCTATAGCAAGGTTCACCCGGCGAGTGTCCTAAAAATTTTCTTATGGCAGTATTACATAATCGTGTTTCTCAAAAGGAACTGAAAGAACTTTTATTACAGGAAACTGAGTTCCGGAAAACAATTTCTTTCTATCATTATTTTCCTATTGCAGATCCGCAACTATTCAGGGACGAATTATACAGGAATTTAAATGCATTAAATGTATTTGGAAGAATTTATATTGCTCAGGAAGGCATAAATGCACAGGTAAGTGTACCGGAAAGCAAGTATGATGCTTTTAAGGATTTTCTCTATTCCATTGAGCCATTATCAGGCACCAGGTTAAATATCGCCATTGATGATGACGGAAAATCTTTTTGGGTTTTAAAAATAAAGGTGCGTGAAAAAATAGTTGCTGATGGAATCTCTGATTCTGATTTCAGCATGGAAAAGAAAGGTAAGTATGTAACTGCAGAAGAATTTAATGCACTAACTGTGGATCCGGAAACTATAGTAGTGGATATGCGCAACCACTATGAATACGAAATAGGACATTTTGAATCTGCTATTGAAATACCATCTGATACTTTTAGAGAACAGCTGCCCATGGCTGCAGATATGCTAAAAGATGCTGCTGAAAAAAATATTATCATGTATTGTACCGGCGGTATACGGTGCGAAAAAGCAAGTGCATATATGTTGCACAAAGGCTTTAAAAATGTTTTTCACCTCGAAGGTGGTATTATACATTATGCAAATGAAGTAAAGAAAAAATCATTGCCTAATAAATTTAAGGGGAAGAATTTTGTATTTGACAACAGGTTGGGTGAAAGGATTACAAAAGAAATAATAGCTACCTGCCATCAATGTGGTAAGGTTGCTGATACACATGTAAATTGTGCCAATGAGGCTTGTCATCTCTTATTTATTCAGTGTGAGGCTTGTGTGGATAAATTTGACAAATGTTGCAGCATAGAATGCCGGGAGTTTATCCATCTGCCTGTTGAACAACAAAAAGAATTGAGAAAAGGAATTGATAAGGGAAGAAACATCTTCAATAAATCTAAACGCCTGCGCCCAAAAATGTATGATACAAAATCAGGTAATATTATTTAAGGCATCCAGGGTTTTGTAATAAACTTCTTCTTCAGAAAGTTGCTCTCGTATAAAAGGTTCACCTGTAACAGCCTCATAAAGATCAATATAGCGATTTGATATGATCTCAACCCATTCATCTGTCATCTCAGGAACAGTTTGTCCTTCTTTGCCCATAAATTCGTTTAAAATCAGCCACTCTCTTACAAACTCCTTACTTAACTGTTTTTGCTTTTCAGATCTTTCCTGTCTCTCTTCGAATCCCTCTGCATAAAAATACCGCGATGAATCAGGTGTATGAATTTCATCCATTAAAAAAATTTTTCCATCCTTTTTACCAAATTCATATTTGGTATCCGCCAAAATAAGTTTGCGTTCAGCGGCTATTTGTCTTCCCCTTTCAAAAAGTGACAGTGCATAATTTTCTATTTGTTGCCATTCATCTTCCGTTACCAGATTTTGTTCAATTATTTCCTGCACAGAAATATCTTCATCATGTCCTTCAGAAGCTTTGGTAGATGGCGTAATAATAGGTGATGGAAAAAAATCATTTTCTTTTAAATCACCAGGCAACAGCTCGCCACAAAGAATTCTTTGTCCATTATAATATGTGCGCCAGGCGTGGCCGCATAAGTTTCCCCGTACAACCACTTCAACTTTATAAGGAATACATTTATAACCTATGGACACCGAAGGTGCAGGTACAGTAAGTAACCAATTTGGACAAATATCCCTGGTTCGCTCCAGCATAAATGCCGAAAGCTGGTTTAATACCTGGCCTTTATAAGGAATAAGTTTTGGCAGGATAACATCAAAAGCAGATATCCGGTCAGATGCAATCATAACCAGCAATAGATTATTGATAGTATAAACATCTCTTACTTTACCCTGGTAAAAATTCATTTGTTTTGGAAATTCAAATCTGCTCATAAGTCGAAAATACCTATTTGTTTTAATGAGAAATTTATATTTGAACGTAAAATTTCCTCTACTTACCTAATAAGTAAACAAAAATTTTTCAAAAACCCCTGATATGTGTATTTTTCCAATGTATTAACCTGATTCTTGGAGTTGCAAACTAATCCATAAAAAGATTCCGGCTATATCAATTGCAAAAACTAAATAAAATCTTATGAGAAAAAGCCTTCGCTTTTCGATCTTGCTAATGATTGCAACATTTTATTCATTGTCTGTATTTTCCCAGGCAATTACAATCACAGGAACTGTAACAAATAGTTTGACAAATGAAGTGGTTCCGGCAGTTTCTGTTTCTGTCAGAGGAGCTTCAATTGGAACATTTACTGATGAAAGAGGATCTTTCAGATTAAATGTAAACAGCCTTCCGGTAACCCTTTTGTTTAGTTCAATCGGTTTTGAATCACAGGAAGTTACTGTTACTTCGGCTGATTCACCTGTTTCTGTTGTAATGGTTGCTGCATCCACCCTGGGACAAGAGGTTGTAGTTGCTGCAACACGTACTCCACAAAGGATACTGGAATCGCCGGTGTCAATTGAGAGAGTTGGTATTACAGCCATCAGAAATGCAGCTGTACCAAATTATTATGATCTGGTAAAAAATTTAAAAGGTGTTGATCTGATAACATCCAGCTTAACTTTTAAAACTGTTGGTACACGTGGTTTTAATGGTAGCGGAAATTTACGTTTCAACCAATTGACAGACGGAATGGATAACCAGGCTCCGGGTTTAAACTTTTCTGTTGGAAGTATAATAGGACCCACAGAACTGGATATAGACAATTTTGAATTATTGCAGGGAGCTTCATCAGCATTATATGGTTCCGGTGGTACCAATGGTACTATGTTATTGAATAGCAAAAATCCTTTCCGTTACCAGGGTTTAAGTTACCAGGTAAAACAAGGTATAAATCATATAAATTCTAATAGAAACAGTCCTGCTCCATACTATGACTGGTCTATGCGCTATGCAAGAGCAATAGGAGATAAGTGGGCATTTAAAATTTCCGGACAATTAATAAGTGCACAAGACTGGGAAGCAAATGACAGAAGAAATTTGTCCAGGACAAATGTATTTAGTTCCATCAAGCCAGGCAACCGCCAAACAGATCCAAATTACGATGGCGTAAATGTGTTTGGAGATGAAGCCAGTGTAAGTATGAATAGCCTGGCACAAGCAGTTGCTGCGCAGGTAGGTGCACAGGGAGTTGCTTTAATAAACAGTTTAGCCGGCCAAGGATTAACTTTTCCTCAGATAGTGGCCGGTTTAAGTGCTAATGCACAAACTGCACCTTTAGTGCCAGCTGTACCTTTTGTTTTGGGTATGCGTAACAATTATTATGGTGGTCAGTTTGTAAGCCGTACCGGTTATGATGAGAGGGATTTAGTAGATTACAATGCTTATAATTTTAAGTTGAATGGTGGCGTACATTATAAAATCACTAATGATATTGAAGCTTCATTATCTGGTTACTGGGGTAGTGGTACAACTGTTTATACAGGAGCTGACCGTTATGTTTTAAAGAATTTAAAGATGGGTCAGTACAAAGCAGAAATTAGAGCTGCTAACTGGTTTTTAAGAGGATATACTACCCAGGAAAATTCCGGTGATTCTTATACAGCAACCACTGCTGCTTTATTTATTAATAATGCATGGAAGCCCAATGCTACCTGGTTTCAAACTTATACCAGTGCCTACTCACAGGTTCGTTTAGCCGGAGGTGATGATGCAATGGCACATACCACAGCAAGAGGTGCTGCAGATCAAGGACGTTTGATTCCTGGTACCCCCGGTTTTCAAACAGCTTTTAATAATGCTGTTAATACCACCATTAATGACGGAGGTGCAAAATTTGATGATGCCTCCAGTTTGTATCATTACGAAGGGCAATACAACCTTAGTCAGTTAGTTCAATTTGCAGATGTCTTAGTAGGTGCCAGTTTTAGAAGGTATCATTTAAATTCAAATGGAACTATTTTCGCCGATACTACTGGTGCTATTAATATAGATGAAGTAGGTGGTTACCTGCAAATACAAAAAGGATTTTTAAATGATGTTCTAAGGTTAACAGGTTCTATAAGGTATGACAAGCAATCAAATTTTGAAGGTCGAGCCACGCCAAGAGCTACTGCCCTTATAAAAGTGGCTGAAAACAATAATTTCCGTCTTTCTTATCAAACAGCTTATCGTTTTCCATCAACGCAGGATCAATATATAAATCTGCTTACCGGTGGTGCAAACAGGCTTATAGGTGGTATTCCTGATTTCGAAGAATTTTTTAGATTCAGGCAAAATCCCGCATATACTTCCGA